>Ga0265319_1000130_pt1 | contig 55833 bp, 47 predicted proteins | sample 4824metaG_FD_192443 | JGI IMG/M metagenome (GOLD analysis project Ga0265319, IMG submission 192443) | Rhizosphere microbial communities from Carex aquatilis grown in University of Washington, Seatle, WA, United States - 4-8-24 metaG | ecosystem: Host-associated > Plants > Roots > Rhizosphere >... | reverse complement strand
TCATGTCCTCGCCCATCCTCCAGCTGCACGATCTCAAGACGTATTTTCCCGTCGAGTCGGGTTTCCTGCTGCGCCACCAGACCGGCACCGTCAAGGCCGTGGACGGCGTCACGCTGGACGTGCGGCGCGGCGAGGTGCTGGGACTGGTCGGCGAGTCGGGCTGCGGCAAGTCGACCCTCGCCCGGACCATCCTCCAGCTCGTGCCCGCGACCGCGGGCACGGTCATCCTCGAGGGCCGGAACCTCACCACCGCCTCCGCTCCGGAGCTGCTGGCCGCCCGCCGGGACCTGCAGATGATCTTCCAGGACCCCTTCGCCTCGCTGAACCCGCGCCTGACGGTCTTCGCCACGCTGGCCGAGCCGCTCATCGTCCACCGGACCGTGCCGGCGGACCAGGTCGCGGGGCGTGTCGCCGGGCTGATGGCCAAGGTCGGCCTTTCGCCGCGCGACCTGAAGAAGTATCCCCACGAGTTCTCCGGCGGCCAGCGGCAGCGCATCGCCATCGCCCGCGCGCTGGCGCTGGAGCCCAAGGTCATCATCGCGGACGAGCCGGTGTCCGCGCTCGACGTCTCCATCCAGGCGCAGATCCTGAACCTGCTGGCCCGGCTGTGCCGCGAGATGAACCTCGCGCTCGTCTTCATCGCGCACGACCTGTCGGTGGTGAAGCATATCTCCGACCGCGTGGCCGTGATGTATCTGGGCAAAATCGTCGAGCTCGGGCCGGCGGCCGACGTGATCGAGCGGCCGCGCCATCCCTACACCCGCGCGCTGGTCAGCGCCATCCCGACGCCCGATCCCGAGGGGGAGCGCGCGAAAACGCGCCTCGTGCTCCCCGGCGACCCGCCGTCCCCGCTGCATCCGCCCGCCGGCTGCGCCTTCCATCCCCGCTGCCCCCAGGTGCGGGAAAAATGCCGGACCGCCGTGCCCCCGCTGGTGCCCGCCGGCCCCGGTCGCGTGGCCGCGTGCCTCCGGCTGGATGAGATCTGAGATCCGCCCCGGTCCGCCGGATCCGCCGGGTCCGGCTCACTTGTTCCGCAGGTCGGCATCCGTCACGCCCAGCACCTTCATCTCGCCGTAAGTCACCTCGCCGCCCCGCCACGAGGCCTTCACGTGCGCCAGGCCGCCGAGGTTGCGGCCGAAAACCTGGCCGCCGATCTGGCTCATGGCCGGGAGCGACTCGGTGAAATTATTGCCCGGCGAACGGACGCTGAGCCGGGTGACCCAGAGCAGCCGCGGCACGTGCTCCTTCCGGCCGGCGTGGTTGTCGTAGGCCATCAGGATGACAAAGTAGCGTTCCTCGTTCAGCTCGTTGTTGAGCGTGATTTCCAAGGTGCTCGGCACGGGGTTGCGTCGTTCCTGCATCAGGTTGCCGACGTAGCCGAGAAGGGTGGCATTGTAATTGATGGCGCTGGCCGTGTTTTCCCCCGCCATGGTCATCGAGGTGATCGCCTGGTTGATCGGTCCCACATCCGCCATGCCCGTCGCCGCGATCGAGGCGTTGTAACCGGCGACCGCCGTGTTCAGGTCCTCGGTGTTGAACTGCTTCAGCGGATCCCGGTAGACGTCGGTGGCACCCCAATGCACGACGATCGTGAGGTCCGCCCCCACGGCATCCTTGGTCGGGAAAAAGCTCTGCCGCGCCAGGTTCGGGGCGAGGGTGCGCGCGATTTCATCGAACGTCACGTGCTCGAGCGAGTGGTCGCTTGTGTTGCCGTTGAAAAAGTGCCCGGGGAAGAAGACGTAGGACTGGGGCAGCGGCTTGCCCGCGGCGTCCGCGGGGCGGACATAGTCCGGCCGGGTGGTGGCGCAGAGCGCGATGGACTGCTCAATCTTGGCGAAAAGGCCGGCGGGCAGCGCGGCGGCGAGCCCGAGCATCAGCGGGAGGCGAATTGTTTTCATGCCGGGAAGCAAGGCCCCAGCCTAGCCAGAATCCCGCCGCCGACAAATCAAATACCTGTCAGGCCCGGTCCGCCCAGCTGTCGCAGCGCCTCATAGGTGGCGATGCCGGCGGCGGTCGAGAGATTGAGCGAGCGCAGCGCGGCGTTGGCATGTGGAATCCTGACGCTTTGCCCGGCGCCGAACTCGGCATGCAGCCAGTCGGGCGCACCGGCCTCCTCGTTGCCGAAGACCAGCCCGTCGCCGTCGGCGTAGCGCGCCTCCCAGAATGACTGCGCGGCATGGGTCGTAAAAAGCCACAGGCGCCGCGGGGCCGCGGGACTGGCCCGGAAAGCCGTCCAGTCGGCGTGCTGGTGGACATCGAGGGCCCGCCAGTAATCCATGCCGGCGCGCCTCAGGTTTTTGTCGGTGATCTCAAAGCCCAGCGGATGAATGAGGTGCAGCCGCGTGCGGGTGACGGCGCACATCCGTCCGATGTTGCCCGTGTTGGGCGGGATCTGCGGCGCAAAAAGCACGACGTGCAGCATGATGCGGGCAGGCTGCCCGGCCGCGCCCCACCCTGTCAACGGCGCGGCCGGCCGGCCCGCGGTCCGCGCTTATCCGCTTTACGTCCAGCCGTTTTAGCATACAAAGGCGGCACTGTCCGGGCCACAGTATCATAAACACGCCATGTCAAATATCACGCCGTTCTCCCGGGAAAAAATCGTCGTGCTGGTCGACGATGAGATTTCTTACATTGATCTGCTTGAGCAGCTGCTGAGCGAGCACCTCGCCTGTCCCGTCCACGGCTTCACGAAGCCGGCCGATGCCCTCCGGGCGATGCCGGGGCTCAATGTCGGCCTGATCGTCAGCGACTACCAGATGCCGGAGATGACCGGCCTGGAGTTCATCGGCGAGGTGCAGAAGATCAATCCCGACATTCCCGTGGTGATGATCACGGCCTACCACTTGAAGTTCACCGAACGCGAGCTCGCGGAAGTGCCGTCGCTCAAGGTCATCGTCCGCAAACCCTTCAAATGGGCCGCGCTCGCCAGCGAGGTCGTGAAATACTGGCCCGACTCCCACCCGCCCAAGGTGATCGTCTCAGGCTCGCCGTTTCACGACATGTAGGCCGTGGTTGTCGGCCCGGAGCAGGTGGACCGTGGCGGAAAGCTTGTGGGCGGTGAACGCCGCCGCCATCGCCCGGCCGACCTTGGCCGCCACGCGCGGCCGCGCCACGCAGAGCACGCTGGAACCGCTGCCGCTGAGCCAGCCGGTCAGCGCCCCCGCCGTCACGCCGGCCTCGATCGCCGCCTTGGCCCCGGGGATGAGCGGCAGCCGGTACGGCTCGTGCAGGAAATCACGCACGGCATGGCGCAGGCGCTCGTACTCGCCCGTCACGATGGCCGCCGTCACGTAGGCGGCGCTGTTCACGCTCTTGATCGCGTCAAAGTACGGCAGCTCCTTCGGCAGGATGCCTCGGGCCTTCTTGGTCTCGAGCTCCTGGTCGGGTGACACGACGACAAAGGTCAGGTCGCGGCCGATGGGCTTGCGCAGCACCCCGAGCAGCTCCCCGGTGTGCGGGTCGGAGCGCGCCACGCAGAATCCGCCGATGACCGCCGGCGTGGCGTTGTCGGGGTGCCCCTCGAGCTGGGTCACCAGGCTGCAGAAATCGTCCTTGGTCAGCCGCGCCCCGGCCAGCTCGTTGAGCCCGGCCACCACGCCGGCGCGCAGCGTCACGCTCGAGCCGAGGCCGCGCGACATCGGCACGGCGCCGGTGATGCCGAGGGTGAAGCCGAATTCCTCGACCCCCGCGCGGACGAAGAACAGCCGCGCCGCCTCGTCCGCCATGTCGAGCCCGGCGGTGTCGCCCGGCGTGGCGGGCCGCGACCCGCGCCAGTCGCCGCGGGTCAGGGTGATGTCGTTGTAGAGGCCGAGCGCCAGGCCGAGCGTGTCGAAGCCCGCCCCGCAGTTCGAGGTGCTGCCCGGGACGCGGACGGTGACCCGGGAGTAGGTTTTGCGTTTCATGGGCGGTGTTTGAAGGCCGCGCGGACCTCGCGCTGCTGCTCACGCTTTTTGAGGTCGGCGCGCTTGTCGAACTGCTTTTTGCCGGTCGCCGTGGCGATCTCGACCTTCACCAGCGCCTGCTTGAAGTACATCCGCAGCGCGACGAGCGACTTGCCGCCGGTCTCGACGGCGATCCGGAGCTTGCGGATCTCGGAATCGTGCAGGAGCAGCAGGCGCTCGCGGCGCGGGGCGTGCTGGGTGGGGCCGCCGAAGGCGTATTCCTGGATGTAGGCGCCGTAGAGCCAGACGCCGCCCTTCTCGAGCCGGGCGAACGCGTCGGTGATCTGCGCCTTGCCGGCGCGGATGGACTTCACCTCGGTGCCGACCAGCTTGATGCCCGCCTCGAACTTGTCGTGGATGAAATAGTCCCGCAGCGCCTTCGCGTTGCGCAGCTCGGTGTAGCGGGCGGGATCATGCTTCTGGGCGGCCATGGCGGTAAGAGTGATGCGGCGGGAGCCGCAGCGTGACAAACAAAAGAAGCGAGGCGGCCGGCCTCGCTTCGCGGTGTACCCGGAGGGGTCCGGCGCGGCCCGGTCAGGCCGTGTGCAGCTCGTAGCTGATCTTGCCCTCGATGACCTCGCGCAGGGCGATGTCCTCGGGGCTGAGCTTCTCCAGCGACTCGACGAGCGGACGGCTGCCCCGGCGGAGCTGCTTCACGCGGCGGGAAATCACGTTGATCAGGATGTTCGGGTCGGAAATGACCTTCTGGGCTTCGCGGATGTATTCGTCTCTCATGGTGGCGGGCGGGGAGATTGTGAACGGATAGGCCTACGGCGGCAGGTGGGTGCGTCAAGGGTTAATTTGATTCGCGCCGCCCCCTCCTTTTGGCTTTGCCGTCCGGCCCGGCCGAGCGAAACTGGCTGCATGTTCGTGGCTTGGACAACCACCGCGCTCCGCGCCGACGCCGACCGGCTGGCCCGGGGCGCGGTCGAGGCGCGCCTCGCCGCCTGTGCGCAGGTGGACGGGCCGATCACATCCTATTACCACTGGGAGGGGAAGATGGAACAGGCGGAGGAATTCCGGGTGTGGTTCAAGTACCTGCCGGGCAATGCCTCGGCCCTCGGCACCTGGGTCCATGGCCACCATCCCTACGCCATCCCGCAGTGGATTGAGCTGAGCGCCGAACAGGTGGGCGAAAAATACTTGTCATGGGCTATGGCGAACTCTACATCCGCACCCTTCCAGAGCCCGAAACAACCTTAATCCGACCCTTTATGTCCCAACATCCCAGCCTCAAACCCGTGTCCGGCGGCCTCGTCCAGAAACGCAATGTCCTCAAGCGCTTCGAGCGTGTCGCCCTGCTCAAGAAGCGCGGCCAGTGGAAGGAGGGCGATCGCGTCCAGGGTCTCCGCAAGACCGTGGGCGAGGTTTAAGCGGAATTTTCCCCGAATGGCGGGCGCGATCGCGCCCGCCTTTTTCTTTTATGCACGACCTCCTGAAGCCCCTCATCGACTGGTATCTTCACTCTCTCGAGGCAGGCGGTTACCTGCTCATCGTGCTGCTCATGTTCATCGAGAGCACGTTCCTGCCGCTGCCGAGCGAACTCATCATCCCGCCCGCCGCGCACCTCGCCTATGCCAAGTCCGGCATGAGCGGCCTCCTCGGGGTCATCCTCGCCGGCACGCTGGGTTCCTGGCTCGGGGCGACCGCCATGTATTGGGCGTCGCGCTGGGCCGGCCGGCCGCTCGTGCTGAAAATCAGCGCGGGCATGTCCGCCTGGGTCGCGCACCACGTCCGCTCGCCCTTCCTGCGGCGGATCGCGGACCACCTGATCGTGTCGCCCGAGCGGATCGGGAAAGCCGAGCGCTGGGCCGCCGCCTACGGCAACTTCGGCATCTTCGCCTCGCGCATGCTGCCCGTCGTGCGCCACCTGATCGGCATCCCGGCCGGCATCGTGCGGATGAATTACTGGAAATTCTCCCTCTACACGCTCGTGGGCTCGACCCTCTGGTGTGCCGTCCTTTGCTGGCTCGGCGTCAAGGCCGGCCAGGACGAGGCGCTGATGCGCGGCGAGCTCCATGCCATCACCTTCTGGGCCGTCGGCCTGCTGGGCCTGCTCGGCGTGGTCTACTATTTCTTCGTTCACCGTCATATGCAGGCGGAGAAAAAGTAATACCCGCGGCATAAACCCGCTCCGGGGTTGATTCGACCCCCGCCCGTCGCTGGAATCGCGGTTCCAGACCATGAGCAACAAGAAGAAAGTCGCCATCCTCACCGCCGGCGGGCTCGCCCCGTGCCTCAGCGCCGCCGTCGGCCAGCTGATCCTCCATTATACGTCGCAGTGCCCGGACTGGGACATCATCTGCTACCGCTCCGGCTACAAGGGCCTGCTGAAGGGCGAGAGCATACCTGTCACGCCCCAGATCCGCGCCGCCGCCGGCATCCTCCGCCGCTACGGCGGCAGCGTCATCGGCAACAGCCGCGTCAAGCTCACCAACGCCAAGGACTGCGTGAAGCGCGGCCTGGTGAAGGAAGGCCAGAATCCCCTCACCGTCGCCGCCGAGCAGCTCCAGCGCGACGGCATCGACATCCTCCACACCGTCGGCGGCGACGACACCAACACCACGGCCGCCGACCTCGCCGCCTACCTCGAGCAGCACAACTACCGGCTCAACGTCATCGGCCTGCCCAAGACGATCGACAACGACATCATTCCGATCCGGCAGAGCCTCGGCGCCGTCACCGCCGCCGAGCAGGGCGCAAATTTCTTCTCGAACGTCGTGACCGAGCTCGGCGCCAGCGGCCGCATGCTCATCGTCCACGAGATCATGGGCCGCAGCTGCGGCTGGCTGACCGCCGCCACCGCCCGCGTCTACTCGCAGCGCCTGGCGCGGAACGAATGGGTGCCGGCCATCGGCCTCGCCCGCGAGAAATACGCCGTCCACGCCGTCTACGTGCCCGAACTGGCCCTCGACGTCGACGCCGAGGCCAAGCGCCTGCGCGCCATCATGGACACGCAGGGCAACGTGAACCTCTTCGTCAGCGAGGGCGCCGGCCTCGACAGCATCATCCGGGAGATGACCGAGCGCGGCGCCAAGATCGACCGCGACGCCTTCGGCCACGTCCGCCTCGACACGATCAACCCCGGCAAGTGGTTCGGCGAGCGCTTCGCCGCCATGATCGGCGCCGAGAAGGTCCTCGTGCAGAAGAGCGGCTATTTCGCCCGCTCCGCCCCGGCCAACGCCGAGGATTTCACGCTCATTGACACCTGCGTGCTCAAGGCGGTCGAGTGCGCCCGGGCGGGCGTGACCGGCCTCATCGGCCAGGACGAGGAGCGCGGCGACGAGCTCCGCGCCATCGAGTTTCCCCGCATCAAGGGCGGCAAGGCCTTCGACATCACCCAGCCCTGGTTCAAGGACCTGCTCCGCGAAATCGGCCAGCCCTTCACCGGCGCGGTGAAGGTCGCGCACTGAGCGCAGACCCGCGTCCCCGCGGGCCGCCGCTGCGGTCATTTCCCCAGCAAAACAGCTTGAAAAGGCGCCGGGCCCGCGAAAGCTACCCGCTCGGTCGATTGCGAGTGTAGCACAATGGATAGTGTAGTGGCCTCCGAAGCCATTGATCCGGGTTCGACTCCCGGCACTCGCACCAGCCGCGATCGCCGGGGGCTGTGGATCTCGCGCCTGATCCGGGCGGGTCTACACCCCATTGCCCGCGGCGGGCGGCAGGTGCATCCTGTACCGCTGAAAACGACACCCGGCAAGGTGCGGGACGTTCTTCGGCCGCCGATTCCAGTCTTGTCCCCTATGCCTCCGACTGCGGAACTTTCCGGTACGCACCTGCGCACCTATCAGACCATCTTCCAACATCCCGCCGCCCACAATCTGGGCTGGCGCGAGGTCCATGCACTGCTCCGGCATATCGCCCGGGTCGAGGAGGAACCCAACGGCAACCTGAAGGTGACGCGCAACGGCCAGGTCCTCGTCCTGCCGTTGCCCCGCACCAAGGACGTCGCCGGGACCGACGAGCTCCTGACCCTGCGCCATTTCCTCGAGCGCTCGGAGACCGCCCCGCCGGGCACGGGTGACGAGACGATGCACTGGCTCCTCGTGATCGACCACCATGAGGCCCGCCTTTTCCGCTCGCTGCTGCACGGCTCCGTCCCCCGGCAGATCCTGCCGCACGAGCCCGACGAATATTTCCGCCACGCGCAGAACTCGGCCAATCTTTCCCGCGGCAAGGAAAAGCCCGACCCCAACAGCTTCTTCGAGCCGGTGGCCCGGGCCCTCCCGCCCCCCGCGCCGGTCCTTGTCTTCGGCACCGGCACCGGCAAGAGTTGCGAAATGGACCAGTTTGTCACGTGGGCGAAGCACCACCATCCCGAACTCGCCGGACGCATCCTCGGCACCGTCGTCGTCGATGAACACCACCTGACCCCCGGCCAGCTGCTGGCCAAGGCGCGCGAATTCTACCTCCAGCACCAGGCCCCCGTCGCATGAAGACCATGAAGGCTGTGTGTATCTATCGCTACGGCGGCCCCGAAGTCCTCGTCTACGAGGACGCACCTCGTCCGCATCCCGTCGCCGGGGAAATCCTCGTCCGCGTCCACGCCGCCGGCATCAACCCGGTCGATTGGAAGATCCGCGAGGGCCACCTCAAGGCCATGGTGCCCCACACCCTGCCGCTCATCCTCGGCTGGGATGTGTCCGGCGTGATCGAGGCCGTCGGGCCCGGCGCGGCCCGGCTGAAGGTGGGCGACGAGGTATTCAGCCGGCCCGACATTGCCCGCGACGGGGCGTACGCCGAGTTCATCGTCATCCGTGAGGCTGAAGTGGCCCTGAGGCCGAAGTCCATCGACCATGTGCACGCCGCCGCTCTGCCCCTCGGCGGGCTGACGTGCTGGCAATCCCTCTTCACCGCCGCCGGACTCGCGGCCGGCCAGCGCGTGCTGATCCATGCCGCCGCCGGCGGCGTCGGCCACCTCGCGGTCCAGCTGGCCAAATGGAAGGGGGCCCACGTCATCGGCACGGCGTCCGCCCGCAACCATGAATTCCTGAGCCAGCTCGGCGCCGACCAGGTGGTCGACTACGACACCGAGCGCTTCGAGGAGGTCGTGCAGCCGGTGGATGTGGTCTTCGACACCCTGGGCGGGGACGTCCAGGCGCGTTCCTGGAAAATTCTCAAGCCGGGCGGGATTCTGGTCTCCATCGCGAGTCCGCCGGATGCCGCCACCGCGGCGGCGCACGGCGTGCGGCAGGCGTTTGTGTTCACCCAGCCCGACGCGGCGCAGCTCGCCGAGATCGCCCGGCTGGTCGAGGCCGAGAAACTCAAGGTGATCGTCGAGACCATCCTGCCCCTCTCCGACGCCACCCGCGGCCAGGAGTTGAGCGAGCGCGGCCACACCCGCGGCAAGATCGTGCTGCGCGTGGTCTAGCCCCCGCGCCAACCAAGGACCGCGTCCGATGGCCGTCAAGTTCCAGGACTATTATGAGACGCTGGGCGTGCCCCGGACCGCCTCGGTGGAGGAGATCAAGCAAGCCTTCCGCAAGCTCGCCCGCCTCTATCACCCCGACGTGGCCAAGAACAAGGTCACCGGAGAGGCAAAATTCAAGGAGATCAACGAGGCCTACGAGGTGCTCGGCGATCCCGACAAGCGCCGGCAATATGATGAACTGGGCGCCAACTGGCAGGACGGCGGCCGCGGGGCGGGCGCCGCCGGGACCGGCTGGCACGACCGGACTCCGGGTGCGGAGGGCGAATCCGATTTTGAATTCGGCGGCACCGGCTTCAGCGATTTCTTCGAGTCGTTCTTCAGCGGCCGGACCGGCGGCTTCACCTCCGCGCGGGGGGCCGCGGCCCGCGGGCGCGAGGCCGGGGACGGTTTCGCCCAGCCCGGCCGGGATATCGAGGCCGACCTGCTCGTCACGCTCGAGGAGGCCCTGCGGGGCTCGCAGCGCAAGGTGACCCTGCGCCGGCCCGACCTCGATGACGCGGCCGGACGCACCAACACTTACCAGGTCCGCATCCCCCCGGGCATGCGCGAAGGCCAGCGCATCCGCCTGGCCGGCCAGGGCGGCCCGGGCCATGGCGGCGCCCCGGCGGGCGACCTTTACCTGCGCGTGCGCTTTGCCCGGCACCCCGATCTCCGCGTGCAGGAAGACGACATCCACTGCGACCTCGACCTCGCGCCGTGGGAGGCGGTCCTGGGCGTGAAGGCGAAAATCCCCACGCTCGCCGGCACCACCACGCTCCGCGTGCCGCCCGGCACGACCGCGGGCACCCGGCTGCGGGTGCGCGGCCAGGGCCTGCCGCGCGAGGATGGCACCCGCGGTGACCTTTACGCCACCATCCGGATCCAGACGCCGGCCACGGTGTCGGCGGAGGAAACCGCGCTCTGGGAGAAACTCGCCAAGGCCTCGGCCTTCAACCCCCGGAAAACGTCATGACGAATTTCATCTTCTACCATAATCCCGTGCTCACGCTCGTCTGCGTGCCGGCCGGCGCGCCCACGCACTATTCGCTGGCCACGGCCGCCGCCCTCACCGGGGTGCATCCGGACCTGCTCCGCTTTTATTGCGCCACCGGTCTGCTCGGGGATGGAAGGACGGGGACGGACCGCGACCCGGTCTTCGACGACAATGCGATCTATGAGGCGCGCCGCATCGAGCACTACCGCCGTCATCACGGCATCAACCGGCACGCGCTGCCCCTGATCTTCGCGCTGTCGCGCGAGGTCGATCGCCTGCAGGCCGAACTCCGCTTCCTGCGCGGTCCGTGAATCGCGCACCGCCTGGAGCCACGGCGACCCTGCCGTGGTTGAGCCGCGGGTCGGGTTTCACCCCATAGTCCGCAGGCGCCCTCCCGCGCTACGCTTGGCCATCAGGAACAGGCCGCCCGCCTGGGTCCAACCGTCAAACCCACAGGATGATTTATGCTGCACAACCTCAAGGAACTCTACGGCAACAAACTCTCCGCGATCGATGGCGACATCGGCCACATCAAGGATTTCTACTTTGACGACAAGACCTGGGTGGTCCGCTACCTCGTCGCCGACACCGGCTCGTGGCTGCTGGGCCGGCTGGTCCTGCTGACGCCCCATGCGTTCGCGAAGCTGAACCCGACCGAAAAGACGCTGCACCTCAAGCTGCACAAGAAGCAGATCGAACAGAGCCCCTCGATCGAGGCGCACAAGCCCGTCTCGCGCCAGTACGAGATCGAATATTATCGCTACTACGGCTGGCCGGCCTACTGGGACGGCGGCGCCATGTGGGGCCTTGGGGGCCTGCCGATGGTCGTGCCGCCGCCGAAGGATGAACGGGAGACCTTGAAGCACTATCATCATCGCGACGACAAGCATCTCCAGAGCACGGCGGCGGTCACCGGCTACCAGATCCAGGCCACCGACGGCCCGCTCGGCCGGGTCAGCGGCTTCATGGTGGATGCCCGGAGCTGGGCGATCCGCGACGTGGTCGTCGAGACCGGCCACTGGTACGCAGGCAAGGAAATCCTGATCGCCACCGGCCGGATCGACCGCATCAGCTACGAGGAATCGACGGTGTTCGTAAACCTCTCCCAGGCGGAACTCCAACGGACCGCCGCCGGCCAGCTCGCCCAGGCCGGAGCGTGACACCGACCGGCCGGCAGCCGAAAGCAATGCAACCCCGGCCCGCCCCGCAGGTCGACATCCCATGGCCAAGAATCCCCTGAACAAAGGCACCCTGACCAGCAACGCCGCCGGCATCGGCCCCGTGACCCGCGCCATGGTCGACGCGCGCACCCGGGAGCTGGCTTTGATCGCCGGCCGCAAGCCGCCGCAGGTCACGCGGGAAGATCATGAGCGCGCCAGGCGCGAACTTACCGGCGGGTCGGACACTGACCGTCAGGAGGCGGTCCTGGATGCGCTGCCCGAATCCAAGCGCTGGGACCCCGTGCCGGGCTCGGCCGGGACCCAGGCGCGCGAATCGCCGAGCGAGGATGAGGACGAGGAAGGCCGCAGCGAGACCGAGCAGCTCGTGGACGAGGGCGTCATCGAGGCCGAGCGCAACCAGATGCTCCGTGCGGCCCAGGCCGCCGCCAAGAAGGACCGGACGGAACCGTGAGCCGTAGCTAACCCGTGGGCCAGCGAGCTCGCTCGCGCGGCTCAGATATGGATCGCCTGCCCCAGCGTGGCCAGGGCGGCCTCGCCCAGCGCCTCGGACAGCGTCGGATGCGCGTGGATCGAGTGGTGGATCTCGTCCACCGTCGCCTCGAGGTTCATCGCCAGCCCGTACTCGGCGATCAACTCCGTGGCCTCGTGGCCGATGATGTGCACGCCGTAGATCTCGCCGGTCTTGGCGTCGGCGATGACCTTGACGAAACCCTCGGTGTCGCCGGCGGCGACCGCCTTGCCGACGGCCGTGAAGGGGAATTTCCCCACCTTGTAATTCAGCCCCTTCTCCTTCGCGGCCTTCTCGGTCAGGCCCGTGCTGGCGACCTGCGGCTGGCAGTACGTGCAGCCGGGAAAATTGCCGACCATCTTCGGCTTGCTCACCCCGAACATGCCCTCGACGGCCTGTACGGCGCGGAACGAGGCCACGTGGGCGAGCCACGGCGGTCCCTGGATGTCGCCGGCCGCGTAGATGCCGGGCGTGCTGGTCTGGTAATCCGGCCCGACCTTCACGAAGCCGCGGTCGGTCTCGACCTTCACCTTGGCGGAAAACAGCCCGTCCAGCGCCGATGTGATGCCGATGGCGACGAGCACGGTCTCGACCTCGAGCTCGGTCCTGGCCCCGTCCTTGACCAGGTCGAGCTTCACGGATTTCTCGCCCACGCGGATGTTCTCGCACTTGGTCCCGGTGTGCACGGCGATGCCCTGCTTCTCGAAGCTGCGCTGGAGCAGCCTGGCCACGTCCTCGTCCTCGACCGGCAGGATCTGCGGCAGCATCTCGATCAGCGTCACCTTCGTGCCGAAGGCGTTGAAGAAATACGCGAACTCCACGCCGATGGCGCCGGCGCCGATGATGGCCAGCGACTGCGGCGGCGCCTTGGCGACGAGCGCCTCGCGGGAGGTCATGATGCGCTGGCCGTCGACCGGCAGGCCGGGCAGCGCCTTCGGCTTCTGGCCGGTGCAGAGCAGGATGTTCTTGGTGCGGAAAAATTTTCCCTTGTTCTCGCCCGCGGTGATCTCGACCATGCCGGGGACCGTGACCTGCGCCCGGCCGGTGAAGTAGTCGACCTTGTTCTTCTTGAAGAGAAACTCGACGCCCTTGGCCATCTGGTTGGAGACGCCGCGCGAACGCTCGACGACCTTGGGGAAGTCAAAGCCCAGTCCCGTCACGCTCAGCCCGTACGTGTCGATCTTCTGGAGGGTGCGGTAGAGCTCGGCGCTCTTCAGCAGCGCCTTGGTCGGGATGCAGCCCCAGTTGAGGCAGGTGCCGCCGGCGCGCTCGAGCTCGATGCAGGCCACTTTTTTGCCCAGCTGGCCGGCGCGGATGGCTCCGACATAGCCGGCGGGACCGCCGCCAATGACCACCAGATCGTAGATGTTTTCGGACATGGGAGAATTGTGAGCGGGCAAAGTCGCCGCGACCGGCGATCGGGTCAAATTGAAACTGGGCGGTCCCCGCCCGTGGGGGCCGGGAATCAGCCGGCGTCAGATATCGATCACGTCATCCCGCTTCGCCGGGCCGGCGGGCGGCGCGGGCGGCCTGGGCGGCGGCTTCAGCAGCCGGCTCAGCACCATGTTGGTCAGGCTCACGATCAGTGACCCGAGCAGGGCGGAGCCGAAGCCGGCGACCTGGAAGCCGGTCACCAGCCGCCCGACAAAGTAGAAGAGGATCGCGTTGATGATCCAGATGCCGATGCCCAGCGAGAGGATGATGAACGGCAGTGAAAAGAGCACCAGCACCGGCTTGAGCACGGCGTTGAAGAAGCTCAGCACCAGCACCACGACCACGAGCGTCGCGCCGGTGTCGTAGCTGATGCCGGGCACGATCCGGGTGCTCAGGATGACGCCGAGGGCGAGGATGAGCCACCGCAGCAGCAGGTTGACGAACGCGTTGTTCATTGAATGATGGCTGCACTTTTGCCGCACCCCCCGGCGGAGCAATGAAAATTCTCATCGTCCAGGACTATCTGCGCAGCGGCGGCACGGAGCGCCATTCCGTCTTCATGGCCACGGCCTTCGCCCGGGCCGGCCACGAGGTCACCCTGCTGACCTTCCGGCCCCGCGGATTGCTGGAGGTCGACGGCGAGCAGCAGCCCTTTGCCTTCCGGTCGTTGCAGCCTTTCGACACCGGCCTCGACTGGTTTGCCCCGGGCCTGCTCCGGGCCGCCGGGGACGCCATGCCCGCCCTGGTGCTGTGCATGGGCCGCATGGCGAACTGCTACGCCGGTTTCATCGCGCGCCGCCTGCCCCGCGCCGCCGTCGTCTGCACCATGCGCACGGGCAAGGAACTCCCCTACCTCTTCGTGCGCTCGCTGCGCCTCTGCCGGCACATCGTGGCCAACAGCCATGTCGCCAAGCGCGTGCTCACCGACCGGTATGACCTGCCCTCGCCCAAGATCACGGTCATCCACAACCCCGTGCTGCGCTTCACCGACGCCGCCGCGCCGCGCAACCTCGCCCTCCGGCGCTACCACGGCGCCAACCCCAGCACCGCGGTGCTGCTCAACGTGGCGATGTTCCGCCCGGGCAAGAACCAGCGCGAGCTGATCGAGCTCTGCGCCCGCCTCCCCGGCTACCTCGACTGGCAGCTGTGGCTGGCCGGCGAGGGCGAGACGCGGAAAAAATGCGCCCGCCTGGCCCACGACCTCGGCCTCGGCGCCCGCGTGAAATTCCTCGGCTACCAGCCCGACCCCACGCCGCTCTATCACGCCGCCGACATCGCCGTCCTCGCCTCGCAGACCGAGTCGCTCTCCAATTTCCTCATCGAGACCCAGCTCCACGGCGTGCCCGCCGTGGCCTACGACGTCGTCGGCGTCGGCGAGTGCTTCGCCCCGGACCGCTCTGGCTTCCTGATCGCCAACCACGACCAGGCCGGCTTCATCAGCGCGCTCGACCGGCTGATCCGCGAGCCCGCCCTGCGCCAGCGGTTCTCGGCCCAGGGCCGGCGGCACGCCCAGGCGCATTTCGTCCCCGAGCACCAGGTGAGGGCCCACCTGGACCTCTTCCGCGAACTGACCAAGGGCTGAGGACCGGCCCAGCGGGGCGCGGTCCGGCCTCCTGACAGCCCTATGTCAGCAGGCATGGAGCGCAGCGCGCCGGGGTTTGCTTTCCCGTGATTCGTCATCATTCAGTGCTTCCCGTGCCGTCCTCACCCGCCCCCGAGTCCATCCGCCTGCGCGGCGTCCGCCAGCACAACCTCAAGGGCTTCGACCTCGACCTCCCGCTGGGCAGGTTCGTCGTCGTCACCGGCCTGAGCGGGGCGGGGAAGTCCTCCCTCGTGTTTGACACGCTTCACGCCGAGGGCCAGCGGCGTTACGTCGAGACCTTCTCCGCCTACACCCGCCAGTTCCTCGACCTGCTCGACAAGCCCCGGGTCGACGCCATCGAGAACATTCGCCCGTCCATCGCCATCGCGCAGACCAACACGGTCAAGACGTCGCGCTCCACCGTCGGCACCATGACCGAGCTGACCGACTACGCCAAGGTCTGGTTCAGCCACGTCGCCGCGTGCTTCGACCCCGCAACCGGCGAGCCGGTCGAGGACGACAACCCCGCGACCATCTGGGCCAAGACCGTCGCCGCCCACCCCGGCGCCACGCTCCTGCTCTGCTTCCGCATCGCCAAGCCGGCCAGTCTCAAGTGGCCCGAGGTCCTCGCCAGCATCAAGGGCCAGGGTTACACCCGCGTGCTGGTGGCGGACAGGCAGGGCCACCTGGCCCCGGCCAAGCTCGACGAGCTGCTGGGCCTCGGTCCCCCCGCCCTCAACGCTCAACTCGCAACTTCCCCCCTCCACGTCATCCAGGACCGCCTGCTGATCACGGCCGACAACCAGGCGCGCTTCCTCGAGGCCTGCGAGGCCGCCCTCCACTTCGGCAAGGGCGAAGTGTTCCTGTTTGGTACCAAGGTCCACGCTCCCGGCTCCGAGCTCCATGCCCCCGCCGGCCACTATTCCCGCGGCCTGCACTCGCCCGCGACCGGCCGCACCTTCCGTGCCGCCACCCCGGGCCTCTTCTCCTTCAACTCCCCGCTCGGCGCCTGCCCGAAGTGCCGTGGCTTCGGCCGCGTCATCGGCATCGACTACCGCCTCGCCATCCCCGACCACTCCGTCTCCATCGCGGACGGCGCGATCAAACCGTGGGAGGGCGAGATCTACGGCGAGTCCAAGCGGGATCTGCTCAAGTTCACCCGCCAGCTCGGCCTCCCGACCGACGTGCCCTTCGCCCGGCTGACGGCGGCGCAGCAGGCGTTCGTCATCGACGGCTCCCCGGGCTACGACGGCGAGACCAGGGCCTGGCCGAAATACTGGTACGGGCTGAAGGGCTTTTTCCGCTACCTGGAGAAGACGACCTACAAGATGCACGTGCGCGTCTTCCTCTCGCGTTACCGGTCCTACGACCGCTGCCCCGACTGCAACGGCGCCCGGCTCCAGCCCGACGCCCTCTGCTGGCAATGGCGCGGCCGCACCCTGCCCGCGCTGTACCAGCTGCCCGTCGGCGAATTGCTCGAGGAAATCCGGACCCACGCCGGCGGGGCCCCCGCGGCCCGCGGGCCGGCCGCCTCCCACCATCAGCGCGACCTCGCCCACGATTCCATCGTCACCCGGCTGGGTTACCTCGCCCAGGTCGGCCTCGGCTACCTCACGCTCGATCGCTCCTCCCGCACCCTCTCCGGCGGCGAGGTCCAGCGCGTCAACCTCACTTCCTGCCTCGGCACCTCGCTGGTCGACACCCTCTTCGTCCTCGACGAGCCCTCCGTTGGCCTGCACCCGCGCGACATCGACCGGCTCATCGGCATCATCCGCACCCTGACCGACGCCGGCAACACGGTCGTGGTCGTCGAGCACGACGAGGCCATGATCCGCGCCGCCGACCACGTCATCGAGGTCGGCCCCGAGCCCGGCGCCCGCGGCGGCGAGATCGTGTTCCAGGGCGACGTTCCCGCGCTGCTGGCCTCGCCCCGCAGCCTCACGGGCGCCTACCTGGCCGGCCGCCTGCGCGTCGAGACCCCCGCGGCCCGGCGATCGTCCGCCGACGCGCCGTGGCTGCAATTTTTCAACGCCACGAAGCACAACGTCCGCCACCTGTCCTTCCGGCTGCCCCTGCGGCGCCTCGTCTGCCTGTCGGGTGTCTCCGGCTCCGGCAAGTCCACCCTGCTGGACAACGTCATCCACCAGGGTCTGCTCGCGTCGCGCAACCTGCCGGCCGACGATCCGGCCGCCATCGAGCGCGTGCACTCGGACCTGGAGTTCTCCGAGGTGGTGCTGGTGGACCAGTCGCCGCTCAGCCGCACGCCGCGTTCCAACCCGGCGCTCTACTGCGAGGCCTGGGAGCTCATCCGCGAGCTCTACGCCGCCGTGCCGGCCGCGCAGGCGGCCGGCTTCAGCCCGTCCAGCTTCTCCTTCAACAGCGGCGACGGCCGCTGCGACCACTGCCAGGGCCTCGGCAGCGAGCGGGTGGAGATGCAGTTCCTGTCCGACGTCTTCGTGCCCTGCCCGATCTGCGCGGGCCGCCGCTTCAAGCCCGAGGTGCTGGCCATCGCGTGGCAGGGCCACTCCGTCGCCGACCTCCTCGCCACCTCCATCGCCGACGCGCTCCCCCTCTTTGCGGAGCATGCGGAGATCCGCCGGCGCCTGGCCGCGCTCGACGAGGTCGGCCTCGGCTACCTGCCCCTCGGCCAGCCCCTGAACACCCTTTCCGGCGGCGAGGCCCAGCGCCTCAAGCTCGTCCGCTATCTCTCGGACTACGCCTCGGATTCGATCCTCCCCCCTCCCACCTCAAATCTCCCGCCTCCCGCCGGCGCCCTGCTGCTGCTGGACGAGCCCACCACCGGCCTCCACCGCCATGACGTCAAGCGGCTGCTCGCGGTGCTGCAGCGCATCGTGGACCGCGGCCACAGCGTCGTGGTCATCGAGCACAACCTCGACGTGCTCAAGTCCGCCGACTGGATCCTCGAGGTCGGCCCCGAGGCCGGCGAACTGGGCGGCCGCATCGTGGCCGAGGGCCCGCCCGAGGACCTGGCCCGCGCCGCCACCGCCACCTCGCCGTTCCTGCGCGCCGCCCTCGGCCTTGGTATACTATTAGTTGACAAACCGGCCCTGGCGGCGGCCGAGGCGGCGGCCCCCTACCAGGCGAGTCTGGCCCTGGGCCCCGGCGAGCTGAGCGTCATCGGCGCGCGGGAGAACAACCTGAAGAACATCTCCGTCGCCATCCCGCACCGGCGCCTCTCGGTCGTCACCGGCGTCTCCGGCTCGGGCAAGTCCACCCTCGCCTTCGACATCATCTTCGCCGAGGGCCAGCGCCGCTTCATGGAATCGATGTCACCGTACGCGCGCCAGTTCGTCGAGCAGCTGCCGCGCCCCGACATCGACCGGCTCACCGGCATCCCCCCCACCGTGGCCATCGAGCAGCGCGTCACCCGCGGCTCGCGCAAGTCCACCGTCGCCACCATCACCGAGGTCGCCCAGTACCTCCGCCTGCTCTACGCCCGGCTCGGCGTGCAGCATCACCCCGAGACCGGCCGGCCCGTCACGCCGCTCTCCCCCGCCCAGCTCCGGCAGCTCCTCGACCGGATCCTGGCCACGCCCAAGGCCCGCCGGGCGAAGCACCTCTACCTCTGCGCCCCGCTCATCCGCGGCCGCAAGGGCCATCACGAGCCGATTGCCAAATGGATCGGGAAGCAGGGCTACGCGCTCATGCGCGCCGACGGCCGCCTGCTGCCGACGGCGACTTTCCAGAAGCTCGACCGCTACAAGGAGCACGATGTCGAGGTCGTGGTCGCGGACCTGTCTCAGGCAGGGCGCGTGGGCTCCGACGCGCCGCGGCGCACCCGGGATGACGCCCTCGCCCTCGCCCTCAAACTCGGCAAGGGCGCGTGCTTCCTCCTCACACCCGGCGGCGAGATCCTCTCCTGGTTCTCCACCACCCGCACGGACATCGAGACCGGCGAATCCTTTCCCGAGCTCGACCCGAAGAATTTCTCCTTCAACTCGCCCAAGGGCTGGTGCCCGACCTGCCGCGGTCACGGCCGCATCTACGACTGGATGCTGGCGGCGGCCGAGGAGGACAATGAGATGCCGGTCGAGGTCGCGGATGCCCTGCGGTCGTTCGACCCCGACGATCCGGGCGCCTCGGGCCGGACCTGTCCGACCTGCCACGGCGAGCGCCTCAGCCGCGTCGCCCGCGCCGTGCGGCTGCTTTGCCGGGCGACGGCCCGGACAAGCACCGGCCGGCCAGCAGGCCGGAACGGGGCAAATCCCCCAGCTTCCATTTCCTTGCCGGAATTGACCCGCCTCACCCCCGCCGAGCTGATCGCCACCCTGCACAACCTGCAATTGGACGCCCGCGGCCGGCTCATCACCCGGGACATCGTGCCGCAGATCGAGGAGCGGCTGCGCTTCCTCGGTCAGGTCGGCCTCGATTACCTGGAGCTCGACCGCCCCACCGAGACGCTTTCCGGCGGCGAGGCCCAGCGCATCCGGCTGGCGGCCCAGCTGGGCTCGAACCTGTCCGGCGTCCTCTACGTGCTCGACGAGCCGTCCATCGGCCTGCACGCCCGCGACAACGACCGGCTGATCGACACGCTCCTCTCCCTGCGCGACAAAGGCAACACGGTCCTCGTCGTCGAGCACGACGATGTCGTGATGGCCCGCGCCGACCGCATCATCGACCTCGGGCCCGGCGCCGGCATCAACGGCGGCACCGTGCTCGCCAACGACACGCCGGCGGCGCTGCGGCAGAACCCGGCGTCCCTGACCGGCCTCTTCCTGGCGAAAGGGATCAACCACCCGATCCGCGGCGAATACCGTCCGATTGCCGCCGGGGGCGCTGCCCCCGGTCCGAAAAAACCCGGGTTACCGACCGGGTCTGCAGCCCCGGCCTGGCTGGAACTCAGCGCGGTCAATTTTCGCAATCTGCGGGACCAGTCGCTCCGCCTGCCGCTCGGCCGCCTGATCATGGTCTGCGGCCCCAGCGGCGCGGGCAAGTCCACCCTCTTCCGCGACATCCTGCATCCCGCCGTCACCGGCGCGATCAAGCGGAAAAAACCAAGGCTTTCGGGCAAGGATTTCGTCCGACTCACCGGCTTTGCCTCCGACCAGGAGAAACCCGGGATGCCAAAATCGAAATTGCCCTTCGCGGAGCTCCGGGGCGCGAACAGCTTCCGCACCGTCGTCGAAGTGGACCAGGCCCCCATCGGCAAGACCCCGCGCTCCACCCCTGCCACCTACCTGGGGATCTTCGACCTGATCCGCCAGTTCTTCGCCTCGCTGCCGGAGTCCAAGATGCGCGGCTACAACGCCGGGCGCTTCTCCTTCAACACCGCTGGCGGCCGCTGCGAGACCTGTTCCGGCGCCGGCCGCATCAAGCTGGAGATGGCCTTCATGCCCGACTCCTACCTGCCCTGCGACGACTGCGGCGGTTCGCGCTACGGGCCGGAACTGTCCGACCTCACCTGGAAAAACAAGAACATCGGCCAGGTGCTCCGGCTCTCGTTCGACGAGGCCGCGGTGTTCTTTGATTTCCACTCGCAGCTCTCCCAGGTGTGCCGGCTGATGGTCGATTGCGGCCTCGGCTACCTGACGCTCGGCCAGAGCAGCCCGTCGCTCTCCGGCGGCGAGGCCCAGCGGCTCAAGCTCGTGACCGAGCTCGCCCACGGCCTGCAGACCTACCGGGAGCGCTCGCACAACATCGCCGTCCGCAACCTCTACCTGCTCGAGGAGCCGACCATCGGCCTGCACCTCAGCGACTGCGAAAAACTCATCCGCGTGCTCCACGGCCTCGTGGAGCAGGGGCACACGGTGGTCGTCATCGAGCATCACCTCGACCTCCTGGCCGAGGCGGACTATATCATCGAACTCGGGCCCGGCGGCGGACCGCACGGCGGCGAAATCATGTACCAGGGCCCGCTGGCCGGCCTGCTCATGATCAAGCGCAGCCCCACCGCGCCGTATCTGCGGGAGAAATTGAAGCGGTGACCGCGGCGTTCAGCCCACCCGGTACAGGGCACCGTAACGGCCCTTGAGGTAGCGCAGGAGCGCCTTGGGGCCGAGCTCCTCCCCCGTGACGGCGAGCGTGAGGGCGCGGGTGTCGAGCTGTTTGCCCCGCCCGTGCACCTCCCGGCGCAGCCAGCCGAGGAGGCTGGCGGAGCCGCCGGCCCGCAGTTCGTCATCGAGCCCGGGCAGCGCGCGGCGGGCGGTCTCCCACAGCTGGGCCGCGATCATGTTGCCGAGGCAATAGCTCGGAAAATAACCGAAGGCGCCCCCGGACCAGTGGACATCCTGCAGGCACCCTTCCGCGTCGTCCCGCGGTTCCAGCCCGAGCATCGAGCGGGAGAGTTCGTTCCAGGCGCCGGGCAGGTCCTTCACCGCCAGCTCCCCCGCAAACAGGGCCCGCTCCAGGCGGAAACGGAGCATGATGTGCAGATTGTAGAAGACCTCGTCCGCCTCGACGCGGATCGGCTGCCGTCCGACCGCGTTGACCGCCAGCAGCAGACCCTCCGCATCCAGGCCGGCCAGCTGCTCCGGGAAAAGGGCGCGGTAGCGCGGCTCCCAATATTGCCAGAAAGGCGCGCTGCGGCCGACCTGGTTTTCCCACAGCCGGCTCTGGGATTCGTGCACGCCCATGCCGACGGCCTCCGTGAGCGCCGAGCCAAAGGGACTCGCGGGCAACCCCTGCTCGTACATCCCGTGGCCCGCCTCATGGATCGAACCGAAGAGCGATTGCAACGGGTCGTCGGGATCAAACCGGGTGGTCAGGCGTGTGTCGAAGCCGTTGCCCGCGCAGAACGGATGCAACGACCGGTCCAGCCGGCCCCGCTGGTAGTCGAAGCCGATGGCGGCCGTCACCTCGCGCAGGAAGGCCTCCTGCCGGTCGACCGCAAAACCCTTGAGCCGGTCGCGCCGGGCCTTCACCGGCGAGGCCATCACGGCGGCGGCAAACGGCACGAGCTCCGCGGACAGCGCGTCGAACAGCCGGCCGATGGTGGCGGCGTCCATCCCGGGGTCGAACTGGTCGATGGCATAATCATAGGCGGCCGCGCCGCTCTTGCCGAAGCAGCCGGCGATGCGCGCCGCCAGGTCGAGCTGGTGCTGGAGGCAGGGCGCAAACGCGGCGAAGTCGCGTTCGCGGCGCGCCCGGGCCCAGACATGGTAGGCCTCGCTGTCGAGCGCCGCCTTTTCCGCCACGAGGCCCGCGGGGATCTTCGTCAGGCGGTTGTAGTCGCGGCGGGCGTGATGCACCACGACCTGCTGATCGGCGTCCAACTCGGCTCGCCGGGACTCGACGGCGGCGAGACGGTCGCCCAGCCGGGGGCTGGTGGCCTCGCGGTGGACCAGGTCGGCCAGGGCCGCGCTCTGGCGGCCGCGGAAACCCGCGCTGCCGGGCGGCAGCATGACCTGTTCATCCCAGCCGAGGAGCGCGAGGGAGGATTTCAACAGGCCGACGCGTTCCAGCTCGGCCAGCAGTTCGGCATACGCTTGGGGCAGATTCATGCGGACAGTGCAAATTCTCCCCCGACCGCTGGCAACCTCCATCGCGCCCCGCCCGGCCGGGCGCATGCCGGAGCTACCCCGCCGCGAGCGGCAGGCTCGGTGCGATTTCCAGGCGGAGTCCGGCGTCGTGCACGCCGCCGGGCTCGCGCTCGGCCCAGGCCGCGAAGGCGATCATCCCCGCATTGTCCCCGGTGTGCTGCAGCTGGGCGTGGTAAAAGGGCAGGCCCTGCTGTTGCGCCAGCTGCCCGAGCAGGGCTTGCAGCGTCCGGTTGTTCGCCACGCCGCCCGACAGGCCGAAGCTGCGGTAGCCGCCGCGCTCGAGCGCCAGCCTCGACTTGCGCACCAGCGACTCGAACACCGCGCGCTGGTAGCTGGCACAAAGGTCCGCCCGGCGGCGCTCGATCACGTCGGGCGCCATTTTTTCGAGCTGGTAGCGCAGGCTCGTCTTCAGGCCGGAGAAGCTGAAATCCAGCGACGCGCGCCGGGCGACGGCCTTGGGGAAGGCGAACGCGTCGGCCCGGCCCGCGAGCGCCAGCTGCTCCACCTGCGGCCCGCCCGGGTAGCCGAGGCCGAGCAGCTTCGCGCCCTTGTCCAGCGCCTCGCCCGCGGCGTCGTCGAGCGTCGTGGCGAGCAGCCGGAGCCGCCGGGAGGCATCGAGTGTGAACAGCGCCGTGTTGCCCCCCGAGACGAGCAGGCCGAGATGGGGGAGCAGCCCGGCAAAGGCCGCGTCGAACGCGGCGGGATCCGCCGCGTGCAGCGCGATGAACGGGGAGAAGGCGTGCGCGCGCAGGTGGTTCACGCCGGTGACCGGCACGCCCCACGCGAGCCCGAGGCTCTTGGCCGCGGCCAGCCCCATCGCCAGGCAGGCGGCCAGGCCCGGGCCGGCGGTGACGGCGATCCGGCTGATCTCCGCCGGCGGCACCGCCGCCAGCGCGCGCTGCAGCAACGGGCCGAAATTCTGCAGGTGCTCGCGGCTGGCGAGGTCGGGCACCACCCCGCCGTAGGCCTCGTGCAGGGCGATCTGGCTGTGGATCCATTCGCCCGCGAGGCCGCGCGCCGGATCGAACACGGCCACCGCGGTCTCGTCGCAGGAGCTCTCAAGCGCGAGGATCATGGGCGTCTGCCCGCTGGGGGCGGGTTTTCCCTCATCATGGCTTCTCCCTCGCCGCCAGCACACCGAGGAGGACCTCTTCCGCCGCATCCAGCTGCCGGTCCGCGATGGGGGCGAAGCCGAAGCGCTGGGCGAATTCCGCCGGCGCCGTGACATCGACCCGCGACTGCTGGAGGCGCAGCTTGGCCTCGTCGTCCGCGGAGAGCTCGAGCTCGACCTGCGGCAGGATGCCCTTCTCGTGGATGGTGATGCCGCTGGGGGTGTAATACCGCGCGGTGGTCAGGCGGATGCCCTCGCCGTTCTGCAGCTCGATGACGCTCTGCACGGAGCCCTTGCCGAAGGTCTTCTCGCCGACGATGACCGCGCGCCTGGTGTCCTTCATGGCGCCGGCGACGATCTCGGCCGCGCTGGCGGTCCCGCCGTTGACGAGGATGGCGATGGGATAGGTGCGGCGGGTGTGGCTGCCATCGGCGGTGAAGCTCTCGCGCGACTCCGGGGTGCGGCCCTGGGTGAAGACGATGAGCTCGCCTTTCTCGAAAAACTCGTTGCACACGTCGATCGCCGCGTCGAGCAGTCCGCCCGGGTTGTTGCGCAGGTCGATCACCAGGGCGCGCATCCCGCGCTGCTCGAGCACGCGCAGCGCCGCCTTGAACTCGTCGCCGGTGCGCTCGCTGAACTGCGTGATCTGCAGGTAGCCGACGCCGGCGGCGTCCACGGTGGTGTTGCGCACGCTGTCGAGGCGGATGCGTTCGCGCTTCAGCTTGAAGTCCAGGGTGCGGTTCTGGCTGGAACGGTAGACCGTCAGGGTCACCTCCGTGTCCGGCTCGCCCCGGACCAGCTTGACGGTCTGGTCGACCGTCGGGTTTTCGAAGGGCTTGCCGTCGATCTTGACCAGCCGGTCGCCCGGCCGCAGCCCCGCGCGCTCGGCGGGCGAGCCGGCAATGGGGGTGATGATGAAGATCTGGCCGTCGCGCTGCTCCACCTGGATACCGACCCCCCCGAAGGCGTTGGTCAGCTCCTCCTCCGTCGCCTGGTACTCGTCGGCGCGCATGAACTGGGAATGCGGGTCGAGCGACCCGACCAGGCCGTCGAGCGCGGAGCGGGTGAGCTCGTCGTAGCTCGCCGGGGCGGTGCCCACGTAGTTCTCCTTCACCAGCTGCAGCACGTCGCGGAAATAGCGCACGTTGCGGTCGCGTTCATGGTCCGGCCACCAGCTGGGCGCCCCGGGCCGGGTCGCCGCGAACTGGGCCAGCCCGTAGCCGGCAAGCACCGCCGCGACGATGAGAAGGACACGTTTGAGCATGGCTTTCACTGTAAGCATTTGCTTGGCTTGGCAAATGGCTTCCACGTCCGACTTTTTTGAAATCTTCGCCGCCGAACCCGGGGCAGCCGCCGGCGTGTCCTTCGCCCGCTACATGGAGCTGGCGATGTACCACCCGACGGCGGGGTACTATACCCGCGACTTCAAGCGGGTCGGCCGGGACGACAAGGCGGATTTCTTCACTGCCACGACCTTCAGCCCGGTGTTTGGCGAACTGGTGGCCGCCGCCGCGATCAAGCTGCTGGCCCCGGCCCGGCCAGCGGACCATGTCTTCGTGGAAATCGGCGCCGAGCCCGGCGGCGGCATCCTCCGCGGCGTGGCCCATCCTTTCGCCGACTACCAGATCATCTCGCTCGGCCAGCCCTTCACCCTGCCGGCCCGCTGCGTGGTGTTTTCCAACGAGCTGTTTGACGCCCAGCCGTTCCACCGCGTGGTCTGGCGCCATGGCGCCTGGCGGGAGCTGGGCGTCGCCCTGCACGGCCGCCACCTGCGCGAGGTCGAGCTGCCGGAGCTGACCGCCGAGCTCGCCGCCCAAGCGGACCGCCTGCCCAAGGCCGCCGAGGAGAACTACCACATCGATCTGCCCCTGCGGACGATCCCCATGCTCGAACGCATCACGGGCCTGGATTGGCACGGGTTGTTCATCGCCTTTGACTATGGCAAATACTGGCAGGAGCTGGCGGAACACATGCCGGCCGGGACGGCCCGGACCTATCACCGCCAGAAAATGGGCAACGACCTGCTGGCCCGTCCGGGCAAACAGGACCTGACCTGCCACATCTGCTGGGACTGGCTCGAGGACGGGCTGGTCCGGGCCGGTTTCGGCGAGCCCCGGGTCGACTCCCAGGAGAGTTTTTTCATGAGCTATGCCGCGGAAACCCTCGCGGCCATCACCGCCGCCGAGGCCAGCAGTTTCAGCCCGCGAAAACGCATGCTGATGACCCTGTTGCACCCGGCCAACATGGGGCAGAAGTTTCAGGCCCTCCATGCTTTACGCAAATAGGCGCGACCCCGCCGGCTAAAACCAAAATTCCCTTGCTAAGCGGTCGGGCCGTCCTTTACTTCCGACCCTTTAACTCCCGAAACACCATGTCACGAATTTGCGCCATCACCGGCAGACGCCCCGTCAAGGGCAAGATCATCCATCGCAAGGGCCAGTCCAAGAAGAGCGGCGGCATCGGCACGCACGTCACCACGCTGACCACCCGTCTGTTCCGTCCGAACCTGCAGTGGATCAAGGTCAAGCTGCCCAACGGCGGCTCGAAACGCATGTGGGTCTCGGTCAAGGCCATCAAGGCCGGCCTCGTGCAGAAAGCCTGAGCTGCCCCACCCTGTCACCAACCCGCCGCGCAAGCTGCGGGTTTTTTTGCGCAGCCACCGGACGCGCCGCTACAACCTGGCCAGCAGATCCTGATACTCGGCGTGCCGTCCGATGAATTTCGCGACGTACGAACACGCCGGCGCCACCTGGCGTCCGGCGGCGCGCGCGTCGGCCAGGGCGGCGCGGACCAGTTGCTCCGCGAGGCCGCGGCCGCGCAGCTCCGGCGGCACGACTGTGTGCGTGAACACCATCCGCCCGGACGCCAGCTCATATGCGCAGACGCAGAGATGACCGTCGACGGTGAGTTCATAGCGATGCGCAGCGGCGTGGTGCACGACCTCGGGCATGCGACCAGCCAAACGACGGACAGCCCCGGAGGCAATCCCGGGCCTTCGCGGGCGGGGTCGCCCACGCTCCAGCTGGCCGGCCGTGGAACCCGTTGCGCAAGGGATGCGCAGCATTACCGGTGGCGGATCCGCGCCGCGGGGAGTATATTCACCCGTGAGGGGCCTGTCTATCCCCGGGCTCCCGCGACCGGTGGATGCCGGCCGCAGTTTCACCGCGCCGCCGAAAAAATCCCCATGACTACGCACCCCTACCTCGACCAGGGCCTCACCATCTTTCACACCCGGTTGCAGGCCCCCGGACCCGGATCGCGCGCTCCGTTCAGCGCCGGCTGCCGTCCGTTCATCACCCTCTCCCGCGAAGCCTGCGCCGGCGCCACCACGCTCGGCCGGCACCTGCTGCCTCTGCTCGACGACCAGCTGGGCGAGACGGGCCGGAGCTGGATGTTCCTCGACAAGGATCTCCTCACTCATGCCCTGACCCAGCACCATCTGCCGGAACATCTCGCCAACTACCTCCCCGAGGACCGGGTCTCCGAGATCAAGGGGATGATCGGCGAGATCGTCGGCCTGCATCCGCCCCTCTGGGAACTGGAACACCGGGTCGCCGAGGCCATTCTCCAGGTCGCGCAGCTGGGCCGCGTCATCTTCGCCGGCCGCGCCGCCCACCTCATCACCCGCGGCCTCGGCGGCGGACTTCATCTCCGGCTCGTGGCCTCGATGGCCACGCGGATCCGGCGCCAGCAGGAGCTGCGGGGCTGTGACGAGGAGACCGCCCGGCACGACCTGCTGAACACCGACCGGGCGCGTTGTCGCTATGTGCAGTCCAACTTCGAGAAGGACATCAACGACCCCCACACCTACGATCTCATCCTCAACACCGACCACCTGTCGCCGGCCACCGCCGCCCAGATCGTGCTCCGGGCGCTGCAGGAACGGGTCGCCGCCCCCGCCAACGGCCCGCTGCCGGGCTAGGTCCGATGCAAGAATCGTATGCCGATTGCCGTGGGGCTGCACCTTGGTGCAGCCGCCCCCTCGCAGCGTGTTAGCCGGTTCGCGGCCGGACCAAGGTCCGGCCCTACCGCGGACGGTGGAACCAATCCAAACGGCCGGCAGCGGCGCCGGCGACCACCGCCGGCTCACCGTCCTCCTCAGGCCGAGCCGGGCCCGAATTTCGCGCGCAGCTTGCGGAACAGCGCCTCGAGATCCTCGCGGCCCTCGATCTTCAGGACCCAAAGCAGACCGCCGTAGACCGCGGCAGCCAAGGGGATCAGGCCGGCCACAACCACGAGATCATGCGCCTTGCCGGCCAGTGCGACCCGGGCCAGCAGCTGTTCCCCGCCCCACACGACCGCCCCCATGAGCGCGCTGGCCAGGGCGATCTTGCCGAGGTTCGGCAGCAGCGGGGCGAAGCCGAGCCCGGGCAGTTTGCGCGTCAGCCGCGTCTGCAGGAACCACGCCTGTACCCCCACCGCCAGGCAGCTCGCCGCCGCCAGGCCGGTCGTGGAGAACCAGCGCATCAGGGCCACGCTGAGCACCAGGTTGACGACAAAGCTGGCCGCGGCGGCCCGCACCGGGGTCGCCATGTCCTTCAGCGCATAAAATCCCCGCAGCGCCACCGTCGTGAACGAGAGGAAGGGCAGCCCGAGGGCGTTGACCACGAGGATGGGCGCCATGAGCGCCGTGTCGCTGGCGTGGAACGCCCCCCGCTGGAACAGCAGCCGGACGATGGGCTCGCTCAGCAGCGCCAGCCCGACCGCCGCGGGGACGTTGAAGATCATGACCAGACGGAGACCCTTGTGGTAATCCTCGCCCAGCCGGCTCCAGTCCGCCCGGGCCGCGTGCCGGGCGATGAGCGGGAAGACCACGGTGGCGATGGCCGCGGCGAACACCCCGATGGGCAGTTCCATGACGCGCGTCGCCCAGTTCAGCACCGCGGCCGCCTGGTCGTTCAGCGACAGCCCGATGAAGCGCGAGACCGAGATGTTGATGAGGTAGATGGCCGAGCCGATCACCGTCGGGCCCATCAGCCGCACGATCTCGCGCACGCGCTCGTCCGGCCGCAGGTCGAGCCGCGGCCGCCAGCCCTCGCCCCAGAGCACGGACGCGGGCACGGCCATCTGCAGGAAGCCGCCGACCAGCACGCCGCCGCACAGCAGGTTCATCCTCGCGGTGTCGCCCCAGGCCCACCACTGGCCGAGCCCGAGCGACCCGATGATGGCGAGGTTGAGCCAGACCGGCGAAAGCGCCGGCTCGCTGAAGCGCCCGAGCACCTGGCAGGCGGCGCTGAACGCCGCGGCGAGGCAGACCAGCACCATGTAGGGGAAAAGGATCACGGCCAGGTCGGCGCCCAGCAGCAGGCGCTGCGCGGTGTCGGGCTCCATCCCGAGATTGCCGGCCAGCCGCAGCAGCGTCGCGGCGTTGGCCATCACCAGCATGGCGGACACCACGACGGTCGTCGTCACCACCAGCAACCAGCTCGCCACCTTGCTGATCAGCGTGAAGGCGCCGGCCCGCTGGTTGTGCTCCAGCTCATGGCTCATCGTCGGCACGAAGGCGGCGGTGAGCGCCCCCTCGCCGAGCAGCCGGCGGAACAGGTTCGGCAGGGTGAAGGCCGACACATAGGCGGAGCTCAGCGCGCTCGTGCCGAAGACCGCCGCGGTCAGGATCTCGCGCCCGAGCCCCAGCACGCGCGATACCACCGTCGCCGTCGCGACGACGCTGATGTTTTTCAGGTGCTTCGACACGACCGCGGGCGGGACGGCGCCCTATTGCACGGCCAGCTTCAGGGCCCCGCCCTCGATGGTCACCGCCGTCAGCTTGGTCAGGGCCACGCGCAAATCGTCCGAGATCTTCTGCTTGGCCGTGAGGGACGAGATGAGAAAGCCCGACGCCGCCGGCACCAGGTGCAGGGGGCAGGACCCGAGGAAGACCTTGTCGGGGACGAACTCGAGCCCATCGCCCGCCTTGCGGAAGACGCCGGTCGCCTGGACGGTGACGTCGTAGGTCATGCCCGCCCAGTTCAACGTGCATTTCATGCCGACCTGGAGCCGGTCGCCGATGATGCGGAAATTGGGCGCCGACGGCACCAGGAGACTGTCGGCCGGGGCGTTCTTGCTGTCGTCCGGCTTGTCCGCGGCCTTGGGTTTTTCGGCCGCATTCGGCGCCGGCTTGGCCGCGGGTTTCGCCGCGGAGGGGGCGGTGGCCGACGGGGCGCCAAGGGACGAGGCCCAGGCGTTCAGCTCGTCCTCGTTGAGCGAGATGCCCTTGCCGTCGATCAGCAGCTTTTCCTTGGCCTGCCAGCCCCTGCTCTTGGCGTTATTCTCGGAACCGGGGACGAAATAAACGACGCTGCGCACCGGCTCCTTGGGCAGTTCCTTGACCTGCAGCACCGGCTTGAAAACCAGGTAGGCGCAGGCCGCCACCACCCCGACGATGAGGCCCAGCACCGCGCCGAGGGCGACTTCCGTGACACTTGGACCGTAGAGGGCTTTCTCGAGTTTTTTGTCAGCCATGGCGGGGGGGAGTTATTTCGCAGCGGCCGGCGCCGCGGGTTTGCTTCCGGCGGATTTGCTTTCAGCGGGTTTGCTTTCGGCGGGTTTGGCCGTGGCGGGCGCGGCCGGGGCGGTGGGTTTCTTCTTGTAATCCGTGATGTAGAAACCGGTGCCCTTGAAAATGAGGCCCGCGCCCCCGCCCACCTTGCGCCGCAGCGTGCGGCGCTTGCAGGCCGGGCAGAGCTTGAGCGGCGCATCCTTCATCGGCTGGAAGGCTTCCATTTCGTGGCCGCATTTGGTGCAGACGTATTCGTAGGTGGGCATCCGAAAAATTGGGTTAAGGTATGGTTCGCCCCCCGCGGCTTGGCGAGTCTGTTCTTGGCCCGCGGCGGGGGCGAATCCATTTGCCAACCCGTCCCGCCCGCCAGACTGTGGGCCGCGCGATGGATTTTCCCGCCCAATTCGAGCACTACCGCCAGCGCGTGGAGCGGGGCCTGGACGAACACCTCCCCCCCGCCGCCACCCGCCCCGCCCGGCTCCACGCGGCCATGCGCTACAGCCTCCAGGCGGGAGGCAAGCGCCTGCGGCCCGTCCTCGTGCTCGCCGCCGCCGACCTCTTCGCCCCGGCCGGCGCGGCGGACGGGCCTGGCTCCCTCGCCCCCTCCGAGATGGCCGTGCCCGCCGCCGTGGCGGTCGAGTGCGTCCACACCTACTCCCTGATCCACGACGACCTGCCCTGCATGGACAACGACGACCTCCGCCGGGGCCGGCCCACCGCCCACCGGCAGTTCGACGAGGCCACGGCGCTGCTGGCGGGCGACGCCCTGCTCACCCACGCGTTTGCGCTGCTCAGCCTCCATTATCCCGCGGACCGGGGCCTCGCCCTGGTGCGCGAACTGGCCGCGGCCGCGGGCAGCCGGGAGCTGATCGGCGGCCAGATGGACGACCTGCTCGCCGAGAAAAACCCCGGCATCACGGCCGCGGAGCTGGACCAGATCCACCTGCGGAAGACCGCCGCCATGATCGAGTCCGCCCTCGCACTGGGCGGACTCGCCGCGGGGGTGAGCGACGCCGCCCCCTTGAACACGCTGCACCTGGCCGGCCGGCACCTCGGCCTCGCGTTCCAGATCGTGGACGACATCCTCGACGCCACCGCGGACACCGCGACGCTCGGCAAGACCGCGGGCAAGGATGCCCGGGCCGGCAAGGCCACGTATGTGACGCTCCACGGCCTCGACGCTTCGCGCCGCAGCGCCCGCGAGCACACCGCGGCCGCCCGGGCCGCCCTCGCGCTTCTGCCCGGCGGCGCCCCCTTTCTCGTGGCACTGGCGGAAACCATGGGCGCGCGGTCGAACTGAACGCGCGGCGGGCCCGGCCGGCTACCGGCCGCCCGCGGCCGCGACCGTCAGCCCGTCGAGCAGTTCCGTCATGTCGCCCGCGACCTCGGGATATTCGCTTTCCTTGGCCCAGGTGCGCAGCTGCACCACCCCCTCGGGCCCGCTGTAGAAATAGCCGTGGTTCAGGTAGGTCGTGCCCTCCACCCGCGCGGCAAACTCCAGTTCGACCACCGGCACCGCGCCGCGCAGCTTCTCACCGCGCCGCCGGACCACGATCGACTCGGCGCCGTCCCGGGCGGTCTTCAGCACGGCCTGCTCGATGTCCCCGTCCGCCAGCGGATGATCCTCGGCGATGAACTGGGCCTCGGCCTTCTGGTCGGCGCGCAGGAAATTGAAGACGCCCGTCTCCTGGTCGGCGGGATCGCGGTACCAGCGCGTGGCGTCGTACCGCAGCCGGAAGCGGCCGGCGGTGATGACCCGCCACCGCTCGCGCTCCGCCACCACGCGCGGGTCCGTGCTGTCCGGCCGGAGCCTGATGCTGCCGAAGAAACTTTCCGCCCGCTCGGCTCCCGTCCCCTGCGCCGGCCACTCTGCGCTCATCACGTAGAGCGCGGCCCCCACGACCACCAGCCGGATCTCGCGCAGGGTCCTTTCCCGGGGCTGGACAATCACCACCCGTTCACCCGCGAAGGGGCCGAGGTGGTAGGGCTCCCGCGCGCGCAGCTGGCCGGGGCGCGAGCGCATCAGCTCGCCGAGGGACTTTTCGTACAGGCCCGGCGCCTCGCCCGGCATGATGGCCAGGGGATAGGCGAAGCGGATGAGCATGGTGTGCTCGCCCGCCTGTTCCGCGAAAAACCGGCTGGCCTTCACGTCGCCCTGGGGCGACGGCGTCAGGATCGTGTCCGACTTGGGTGGCGTGATGAACTGCGCCTCAATCGTCCAGTCCGGCGCGCTGAACGGCGTGTCCGCCCGCAGGGCCGGGGTGCCGCTGAGGACGGACAGGCTGAGAAGACCGGCAAGGCACCGCATGGCCCGACATCTAATCCACGGTCATTCAACCTCGGCAAGCCCGCAGAAAAAGGAGAACCCCTCAGGGTCGGCCGGCGCCCGCCGGCCCTCCCCATGCCCGGGCTGTCATACTTAACCGCAGCCGTCCGCCAGCCGTTGGCAGGGCTGGACCTTGGTCCAACCGGGCAGGAGCTGATTGCGCGGATGCGGCTGCACACAAGGTGCAGCCCTGCGGCCAGCGGCCGGACCGCGTTGCGCTCCGGTGGCCGCCGTGGACCGGCGGATCAGTTCGCCGCGACGGCCGCCTTGACGAGGTCGATGAACGACCGCGCCTCCAGCGCCGCGCCGCCGATGAGGCCGCCGTCGATGTCCTTCTCGGCGAGCAGCTCGGCGGCGTTGGACGGCTTCATCGAGCCGCCGTAAAGGATGCGCACCTTCTGGGCGAGCGGCGCGCCGTGGAGCTTGGTCAGCAGGTCGCGGATGAACGCATGCACCTCCTGCGCCTGCGCGCTCGTCGCCACCTTGCCCGTGCCGATGGCCCACACCGGCTCGTAGGCGATGACCACCGTCGTGATCTGCTCCTTCGTCACGCCCTGCAGGCCGCCCTCGACCTGCCGCTGCACGACGGCGAGCGTGGCGCCCGACTCGCGCTCGGCGAGCGTCTCGCCGACGCACAGGATGGGCTTCAACTGGTTGGCCAGGGCCGCGAGCACCTTCTTGTTCACGAAGGCGTCCGTCTCGCCGAAATAGGCGCGGCGCTCGCTGTGGCCGAGGATGACGTGCGAGACGAAGAGCCCGCGGAGCATTTCGGCCGAGACCTCGCCGGTGTAGGCCCCGCCCTTCTCCGGGTGCATGTTCTGCGCGCCGAGCTTCAGGGCCTGGCCCTCGAGCGTCCGGCCCACGCTTTCCAGCGCGGTGAACGGCGGGCAGAGGACGATGTCCACCGCGGTCTCGCGGCCGATCTCGGCGACGATGTCCGTGGTCAGGGCGACGCCGTCGGCGGCCGTCTTGTTCATTTTCCAGTTACCGGCGATGAGTTTCTTGCGGATCATGGGAGTAAAGTAGTGGGTAGTGAGTAGTGGGTAGCGAGTAGATATTTGGCGAATGTGAGATGCTCGCTACTCGCTCCTCACTCCTCGCGACTGAGGCCGTCAGGCCTCCAGGAACGCCACGCCGGGGAGCACCTTGCCCTCGAGGAACTCGAGGCTGGCGCCGCCGCCGGTGGAGCAGTGGGTGACCTTGTCGGCCACCTTGAATTTCTTGGCGGCCGTGGCGGTGTCGCCGCCGCCGACCACGGTGATGGCGCCCGCGGCGGTGGCCTCGGCGACGGCCGCGGCCATCGCCTTGGTCGAGCCGGCGAACGGCTCGAACTCGAACACGCCGGACGGCCCGTTCCAGATGATGGTCTTCGCGCGCAGGATGGCGGCGCGGTAGAGCGCGATGGACAGCGGCCCGGCGTCGAGCCCCATCCAGCCCGCGGGGATGCCGGTGGCGTCGGTCGCGGTCTGCGTGGCGGCGTTGGCGTCGAACCTGTCGGCGCACAGGTAGTCGACGGGGAAGATGAGCTTCACGCCCTTCGCCCGGGCCTTCGCCACGAGCTCGGGCACGAGCTTTGCGCCCTCGGCGTCGAACAGGCTGTTGCCGATTGCCATGCCCTGCGTCACCTTCTTGAAGGTGAAGGCCATGCCGCCGCCGATGATGATCTCGTCGGCCTTCGCCAGGAGATTGTTGATCAGCGGGATCTTGTCGGCGATCTTCGCGCCGCCGAGGATGGCGAGCAGCGGGCGCGCCGGGTGGTCGAGCACGGCGGCGAAGGCCTTCAGCTCGGCCTCCATCAGGAAGCCGGCGGCCTTCTGCGGCAGCGTCACGCCGACCATCGACGAGTGCGCGCGGTGCGCGGTGCCGAAGGCGTCGTTGACAAACACGTCGCCGAGCTTCGTCAGGCTGGCGCGGAACGCGGCCACGGCGGCGGGATCGGCCTTCTTCGACGTGCCGTCCTCCAGCTTCACCTTGCCCTCCTCCTCGATGTGGAAGCGGAGGTTTTCCAGCAGCACCACGGTGCCCGGCGCGAGCTGCGCGCAGGCGGCCTCGACGGCGGGGCCGACACAGTCGTCGAGGAAGATGACGGGCCGGCCCAGCAGCTTCTCCAGCTCGGCCGCGACGGGCTTGAGCGAGAACTTGGCGATCCGCCGGCCGTCCGGGCGGCCGAGGTGCGACATGAGCACGACCGATGCGCCCTGCTCCAGGGCGTACCTGATCGTGGGTAGCGCGGCGGCGATGCGCTGGTTGTTGGTGATGGCGCCGGTGGCCTTGTCCTGCGGGACGTTGAAGTCGACGCGGATGAGGACCCGTTGGCCGGCCAGGCTGAGGTCGCGGATGGTTTTGAACTTGGGCATGGAATGAAAGGGCTGAATAACTGAAAAGCTGAAGGGCTGAAACGAAAAGGCTGAAAGCGTCGGGACCGCCGCTGGATTGATTCAGCCCTTCAGTCCTTCCGGCTTTCAGCCGTTGGCTTCGAGTCGCCCGCGACTCAAAGCTGGGCGGCGATCTTCTGGGTCAGCTCGACGACGCGGTTGGAATAGCCCCACTCGTTGTCATACCAGCTGACGAGCTTGAAAAACTTGCTGTTGAGCTCGATGCCGGAGCCGGCGTCGAAGATCGACGAGGCCTTGCAATGGATGAAGTCGGTGGAGACCACCTCGTCGGTCGTGTATTCCAGGATGCCCTTGAGGTAGGTCTCGGAGGCCCTCTTCATCGCCTCGCAGATCTCCTTGTAGGAGGTGGCCTTGACGGTCTTCACCGTGAGGTCGACGACGGACACGGTCGGAGTCGGCACCCGGAAGGACATGCCGGTGAGCTTGCCCTTGACCTCGGGGCACACGAGGGCGGTGGCTTTCGCGGCGCCGGTGCTGGCGGGGATGATGTTCTGCGCCGCGGTGCGGCCGCCCTTCCAGTCCTTCTTGGAGGGACCGTCCACCGTCTTCTGGGTGGCGGTGTAGGAGTGGATCGTCGTCATGAGGCCTTCCTCGATGCCGAAGCCCTCCTTGAGGAGCACGTGGACGAGCGGCGCGAGGCAGTTCGTGGTGCAGGAGGCGTTGGAGATGATGCTGTGCTTGGCCAGGTCGAGCTTGTCGTCGTTCACGCCGATGACGACGGTGATGTCCTCGCCCTTGGCCGGGGCGGAGATGATGACCTTCTTGGCGCCGGCGGTGATGTGGCCCCGGGCCTTCTCGGCCTCGGTGAACAGGCCGGTCGACTCGATCACGAGCTCGACGCCCAGCCTGGCCCACGGCAGCTCGGCGGGGGACTTGGCGGAGACAACCAGGATGTCCTTGCCGTTGACCACGAGCACGTCGTCCTCGGCCTTGTCCGGCGCGGATTTCCTGGACGACACGGTGCCGGCAAAGCGGCCCTGCGTGGAGTCGTACTTCAGCAGATAGGCCAGGTTGTCGGCGGGCACGATGTCGCCGACGGCGACGACATCGAGCTTGGTGCCCAGGAGGCCCTGCTCGACGAGGGCGCGGAAAACGAGGCGGCCGATGCGGCCGAAACCATTGATTGCTACTTTGACTGCCATGTTAGTGGTGGGTTGTGGTCTGATTGCACAGCCGGCAGGAAAAGCCGGCAGTTATGCGGAATGAAGTGCACGCCGCCGGGGTTGGCAAGCGAGATACGTGCCATATTAACCCGGGATGATCATTCCGCAAAAAATGCGCACCGCACAGTTGGGTTTTCCCTTCCCGGGGCATCGGGCCTACCAGGCCGCGCGCCAGAGGCTGCAGCCCAGACCGGGGAGGAACAACGCGGGCGTCACCGGGCCGCCCGGGGGCCGCCGGCCGGCGGTATAAAAGCACTCGTGATCGGCGATGATCTCCCATTCCCGCAGGCCGAAGTCGCCGATCGGGACCGTCGTGTCGTCGGTGTGCGGGTTGACGGCGAACAGCAGCCGCTCCGGCCCGTGGCTGCCGTCGGCGTTGTAGACGGCCACCAGCGCCGGCGCCCCGGCCGATGAGAAGCACTGGAAGAATCCCTCCGACGGCCGCGACCACAGCCGCAGCAGGCCGCCGCGGGCCGAGCGCCGGAACGCGATCCAGCCGGCGAAATACTCGTGGGTCGCCGGGTAGTGGGCGATCCGCTGGTAGTCGAGGGCGTTGAGGTCGCCGCGCAGGTAGGTGTTGTTCACGCCATACTTCGAGCGCAGGAAATCCTGCCCTTCCGCCAGCAGCGGGATGCCGACCGAGGCGAACAGGATCGCGGCCATCAGGTGCGTGCGCCGCCGGTCGTTCGCGGTCGGCACGAAGCCGTTGAAGTCGCGGTTCTCCGTGATCATGTCCAGCCACGTGCGGTCGTCGTGCGACTCGGTGTAGTTGACGGTCTGCGCCGGCCAGTAGGCGAAGTGCCACGGCGAGCCCTTGAGGAAGTACTCCAGCCGGTCCGCCGCGCCGTTCCCGTGCACATAGTCGCGCAGGAAGTTCCGGTAGCCGTCGTTCCACGACGCGTAGCCGGTCGGCCGCAGCGCCGCGGCGATGTGCCCGCGGAAGCTCCACGGCTCCGCGATCAGGATCACGTCGGGCTTCACCTGCTTCACCGCCGTCTCGATCGCGCGCAGCGTGTTCACCCCGATGAGCTCGGCCAGGTCGAAGCGGAAGCCGTCGACCCCGTAGACCCGGATGAAATGGACGAGGCTGTCGATGATGAGCCGCGTCGCCATCGCCGAGCGGCAGCGCAGGTCGTTGCCGCAGCCGCTCCAGTTGCTCATCCCGCCGTCGTCATCGAGCTCGAAGTAATAGAGCTTGTCGATGAACAGCAGGTGCGCCGGCTCGCCGACATGGTTGTAGACGACGTCGATCACCACCGCCATGCCCTGCTGGTGGAAGGCGGTGACCAGCTCCTGCAGCTCCTTCACCTGCGAGGCCCCGGCCGCCGCCATCCCGTAGGCGCTCGCCGGTGAGAAGTAATTCGCCGTCATGTAGCCCCATTGGTATTCCCCGCGGGTGCGGTTGTCGAATTCGTGGACCGGCTGCAGCTCCACGCAGTTCACGCCGAGCTGCTTCAGGTAGAAATCCGGGCTTTCCACCCATTTCCGCAGGCCGGTGAAGCCGAGCCGCTCCTCCGGGCTGAGCGGGAGCGGCGCCCGCGCCGCGAGGTCGCGGACGTGCGCCTCGACCATGACCAGGTCCTGCCAGAGCGGCGTGGTGAAGCTGCGGTCGCCCGCGCCCACCCAGGCGGGATCGAGCACGATCCCCGGCCCCTCGCGGCCCACCGCCGCCTGCGCGTACGGATCGAGGATTTTCTGCCCCGGGCGGAAATGCCCGAAGACGTCGTGCGGGCCGCTGACCGAATACCAGTAGAACCAGCCGTGCAGGTTGCGGTCGAGATGCGCCTCCCACACGCCCCGCCAGGTGCCGTCCTCCTCGCGCCGGTCCAGCTCGTAGCCGAAGGCCTGCGCCTGCTCCTCGACCTGCTCGCACAGGAACAGCCGCACGTGCTTCGCGCGCGGGGCGAACAGCCGGAAGGTGGTCTCGTTCTTCCGCACCAGCGCGCCGAGCGGCAGGTCGCTGCGCATCGCGTAGAAGAACTTGCCCTGCCGCACCCGCGTCTTGACCGCCTCGCGGCCGTCGGCCTGGTTGACGACCGAGTAGGTCTGGTTGAGCAGCACCGGCTCCGCCGTCGTGAACTGGAACAGGTTGCGCCCCGTGCGCCGGGGGTCGATGGCGAGGTTGAGCCGGCCTTGGCCGTCGGGCACCAGGTTGGTCGCGCCGTGCGGCAGGTCGAGCCAGCGGTTGTCGCCCGTGACGAACTTGAATTGCTGCGGCGGGTCCGTCAGCAGCGGCCCGGCGGGCTTGCGCAGCAGCCAGACGTTCCGGCCGTTGACCACGCCCGGCACCAGGGACCACTCCAGCCGGCCCACGGCTTCCTGCCAGCCGTTGAAGTCACCGGCCACATAGACCGCCATCACGCTGAAATCCACCCAGCTGTGCTCCGCCGGGTCGAGCACGAAGACCAGCAGCCCGTTCTCGTCCACGTAATACGAGGCCTCGTCCGCGTAGAGCGACGGCGCCGCCGGGCTCAGGTCGGAGAACGCGAACGCCCTGTCGCCCGGCGCCAGCAGCGGCAGCGAATCGCCCGCCCAGTCCGCATCCAGCTCAATGACCCCGGTCGAGGGGGAGAGCAGCCAGGCCCGGGTGATGCGGTGCGCGTATTCAGCCATGGGACAGTTCTCCAGCAGTTGGCGCGCCACCGCAAGCACGGCGTGCAGGTCGGCGGGGCAGCCGTAGGCAGCGAGCTTGCTCGCGCGGGGTGACGGAGGGCGCGAGCAAGCTCGCTGGCCCACGCCCCAGGAAAATTGGGGTGCCTTTGCGGCCGATCGTGGTTTCCCTTCCCCGCATGCCCACGGAACGTTTCCTTGTCGCCCTGTCCGGCGGTGTCGACAGCAGCGTCGCCGCCCTCCTCCTCCGGCAGCAGGGCTGCGCGGTCGTCGGGGCGTACATGAAGAACTGGATCAACGAGGACCGGGTCATCGGCCACTGCCCGTGGCAGCAGGACATCACCGACGCCCGCGCCGTCGCCGACCGGCTGGGCATCGAGTTCCGCGTCGTCAACCTGATGGACGACTACCGCCGGCTGGTCGTGGACTACCTGCTCGACGGCTATCAGCGCGGCCTCACGCCCAACCCCGACGTCATGTGCAACAGCCGCGTCAAGTTCGGCGTCTTCGCCGCATATGCCCGCGCCGAGGGTTTCACCGCCCTCGCCACCGGACATTACGCGCGGCGGGTGGAGGCGGGATTATCAGGCCCGCGGGGCCATGGGTCCGAAACGACAAACTGCGGGACCGATGGTCCCGCCTCCAGACCCTATGCCCTCCTCGAGGGCCTCGACCAGAACAAGGACCAGTCGTACTTCCTCGCCCTGCTCACCCAGGAGCAGCTCCGCTACGCCCGGTTTCCCATCGGCCATCTGGCGAAGCCCGCGCTGCGCCGGCTCGCCGCCGACGCCGGACTCGTCACCGCGGCCAAAAAGGACAGCCAGGGCATCTGCTTCATCGGCGAGGTGCGCATGGCCGACTTCCTGAAGGCCTATGTGCCGGAGCATCCGGGCCCGATCGTCCGCGCCACCGACGGCCGGGTCCTCGGCGAGCACCGCGGACTCCATTATTATACCATCGGCCAGCGCCGGGGGATCCGCATCCCTTCAAACACCGACGACCGGGCCTACGTCGTCACCGGCAAGCGCGCGGCCGACCACGCGCTGCTTGTCGCCTTCGACGGCCCCGAGGCGCCGGGTCTCTGGGCCGAGGCCTGCGGCGTCCATGGGGTGAGCTTCATCGGCGCGCCCGTCACCGGCCCGCGCCGCCTCGAGGGCCGCGTGCGCTACCGCGATCCCCGCGTGGACCTGGAGTTCACGCCCGGCCCCGGCCAGAGCGCCCGCATCAGGTTCTCCCAACCCCAGCGCGCCCTCGCCTCCGGCCAGATCCTGGCGCTCTATGAAGGCGAGCAGCTCCTCGGCGGCGCGGTGTTCGACTGAGCCGTGGCCGGTCACCCGGACGCGGGCCGGCGATCCCGGGCATTTTAATAGTTAGGCAGCGATTCCGGCGTCCGCTGTTGGGCTGGACCTTGTGTCCAGCCGCGAACCGGCGGCTGCACCATTGATTGATATTAGCCAGCACTCCTCCGTTAGGAGAATCCATCTTGCCGGGAAGATTGTTCCTGGGTGTGGGCCGGGTGCCCTCACCCGGCGGGTTTCAGTTTTCGCCGCCCCTGCCTGGCGGGGTGAGGGCACCCCGCCCACACCGACTCGACGGAGTCGTGCTGGTCCGTTCGTCTTACTCAGGCCCCCTGCTTATCGCGGGGCCGGCACTCCGGCGGCAGCCGCTCCCGTCCGCGCCGCGGCTACGCGTTCATCGACTCATTGAGCACATCCAGGACCGTCTGGAAAAGCACCGGCAGGGTGAAGGGCTTCTTGAGCATGCGCGTGGCGCCGAACGCCCCCGCCAGCTTGAGATACAGCGCCGGGTCGTGCGCATGGCCGCCGGACATGGCGATGATGCCGATCTTCGGATTCTCGCGCCGCAGGTCCGTGACCGTTTCCAGCCCCTCCTTGTTCGGCATCACCATGTCGGTGATGACGAGGTCGGGGGGATCGGCGCGGAAGAGTTTCACCCCCTTCTCGCCGTCCGGCGCCTGGATGACCCGGTAGCCGTGCTCGGCGAGGGCCATCGCCAGTGTCTCCCGAAACAGTTCGTCGTCTTCAATGAGGAGGATGGTGGTCATGGGGTTGCGGCCGGGGTCTTGGGGTGTAGCAGTTCGTGGACCGTGGCCGCGAGGATTTCGGCCGTGAACGGCTTGAGGAGAAATGCGTGCGCCACCCGCTTGATCTCCGGCAGGTCCACGCCGCCGGACTCATGGCGGGACAATCCGCTCATGGCCAGGATCCGGACTTCCGGGCGCGCCTGGGCGACGGCCACGGCCAGGTCCGCGCCGCCGAGTTTGGGCATGTCGACATCCGTGATGATGAGGGAAATTTCGGCGGCATGCTTGCTGAAAAAAATGATGGCCTCCACGCCATCCACGCAGCTCACGGCGCGATAACCGGACTTCACCATGATGGCCGAGACCAGCGTCCGGATGGCGGCGTCATCGTCCACCACGAGGACGAGTTCCCCGTTGCCGGCCGGCTGGTCAAACGGCATGGCGTTTTTCACCCGCGTCTCGTCGCTTTCGGTGGCCGGCAGGAACACGCGGAACGTGGTGCCTTGGCCGGGTACCGTGTCGAGGGTGACAAAGCCATGGTGGCTGGCGACCAGCCCGCGCACGGTGGACAGGCCCAGACCGGTGCCCCGCCCCGCGCTCTTGGTGGTGAAGAACGGCTCCCAGACATGGGCGAGAACCTCCGGCGCGATGCCGCTGCCGGTGTCGGCCACCTCGATCACCAGCCACGGCCCCGGGGTCGCCTCGGGCATGACGCGGACCTGCTCCTCGTCGAGCCGGCGGTTGGCGAGCTTGACGCTCAGGGTGCCGCCCTGCGGCATGGCATCGCGGGCGTTCACGCAAAGGTTCATCAGCACCTGGTGGATCTGCGTCGGGTCACCCATGACCGGCCAGAGGTCGGAGGGCACCTCGTGCTCCAGCCGGATGGACTTGGGAAAGGTCTCCTCCATCAGCTCGATGACGTCCCGGGCCAGATGCTTCACCTGCGTGGCACGGAACTCGCCGGTGGTGCTCCGCGCGAAGCCGAGGATCTGCTTCACCAGGCCGGCGCCGCGCCCGGCGCTGCGCTCCAAAGTGTCAAGGATCGCCAGGTCGCGGGGCGCGGACAGGCTGCCGCGCAGCATGGGCGCGGCAAACACGATCGGGGCGAGCACGTTGTTGAGGTCGTGCGCGATGCCGGCGGCGAGCATCCCGATGCTCTCCAGCCGCTGGGAGTGCAGGAACTTCTCCTCCAGCAGCTTTTTCTCCGTGATGTCGGCGATGAGGCTGAGCCGGGCGCGGGGCCGGCCCGCCTCGTCGCGGACCAGCGTGATGCGGAAATCCAGGGTCAGTTTCCGGCCATCCCGCGTCTGCGCCCGGACCTCGCCGTTCCAGAATCCGGCGCTGGCGACGGCCTGGCGCAGGGTGGGCACGACGCCCAGTTCATCGATGCCGAGCACCTCTTCCGGCGGGCGGCCCGTGACTTCGGCCGCGGGCCAGCCGAAGACCTCCTCGGCCGCGCGGTTCCACAGGGTGATTTTGTTCTCCAGGTCCACGATCATCACGGCGTCGTGCGAATTGGAGAGGATTTCATTTTGCTCCCTGAGCTTCTTCTCCGTCTCCTTGTTCAGGGTGATGTCGCGTGAGATTCCCATCAGGCCGGTGATCCGGCCCGCCGCATCGCGCAAGGGCACCTTGGTGCTGGACACCCACGTCACCCGGCCGTCGGGCCAGTCTTCCTTTTCCTCGATGCCAATCAGCGGCTCGCCGGTCTCCATCATCCGCTGCTCCTCGGCAAAGGCGCGCTGCGCGTGCTCATCGCCGAAGATGTCGAAGTCGGTCCGGCCGACTGCCGCCTCGGGGCCGCGCAGCCGGAAGCTCCGGGCCTGGGCCGCGTTGATCCGGACGAACCGGCTTTGCCGGTCCTTGAAATAGACATGGTCCGGGATGGTGGCCATCAGATTGCTCAGCAGCGTCTGTTCCTCGCGGAGCGCGCTCTCCGCCTGGATCCGCATGGTGATGTCGCGTGAGTTGATGACGATGCCTCCGACCGCCGGATCTTGCATCAGGCTGGTGCCGATCGCGTCGATCGTGCGCCAGGTACCGTCCCGATGCCGGTAACGGAATTCCGCCGACTCGATGACCCCGGGCAGGGGCAGCTTCAGCTCAAGCAGCGTCCGGACCTGGGCCAGGTCGTCGGGATGCACCAGCTCGAAGATATTCCGCCCGACCAGTTCCACCGGCTTCCAGCCCAGCACGCGCTCCAGGGAATGGCTCTCATACTGGATGATGCCGGTGGCATCCACCACGGTCACGATGTCGAGCGAGTTGTCCGTGAGGGCCCGGAAGTGTCTTTCGCTCTGGCGGAGAGTCTCGGCGGCCTGCTTGCGCCCGGTGAGATCCTGCTTGATGGCGATGAAATTTGTGATCGCACCCTGCCGGCCGAGGACCGGCGTGATGGTCATTTCCTCGGGATAAAAAGTGCCGTCCTTGCGGCGGTTGACCAGTTCACCCCGCCAGACGCGCCCCGCGAGGATCGTGGCCCACATCTCCGCATACATCGCCCGTTCCTGCCGGCCGGACTTCACCAGGTCCCGCGGGTTTTTGCCGACCGCCTCCGCGACCGGGTAGCCGGTCAGGGTCACAAAGGCCGGATTGGCCCACTGGATGATGCCGTCGCGATCCGTGATGACGATGGCGTTGGCGGCGGCATTGAGCGCGGCGCCCAGCAGGCGCTCCGCCGCCGGCTGCGGGCGCACCGTGCGGTCCCGGCCTGATGTCCGGACCGGTGGATGCCGGCGCGTCGGATGCGACGGCCCTGACGGACGTTTGTCCGGGGGCCGGTGTTTGGCTCTCGCTCGGGCTTTCATGACTGCAGCCAGCGGGTTCCTGTGGGGATTCGCTTCACAAAGGTACGGCAGCTGTCGTGGCCCCGGCAGCCGCCTCAACCAGTCTGGACACAATACGCGGGATGTCGCGCCTAAACTCAGCCCCGTTCCCGCGGTGCAAAACGCGTGACGCCGGGCCCGGGTTCGCAACAATGCCCGGGCCATGAGCGGAATCATCGCCCGGGTGCGCGACTACCTCGAGCGGGAACGGCTGCAGCCGGACCTGAACCGCGCCGCGCGCTGCACGGTGGGTTTCATGGGCCCCCTGCTCGCCGCGCACTGGTGGCATTTCCCCTTCGAGATTTCCTTCGCCGCCCTCGCCGCGCAGAACATCGCGCTCGTCGACGTCCGCGGCTCCTATCCGCTCCGCCTCGGCCTGCTGCTGGCGATGAGCGCCGTGCTCGCCGGGGCCACGTGGCTCGGCGGCGCCACCGGCGCCCACCTGCCGCTGGCCCTCGGGGCTGTGGTGCTCCTGATGGTCGCGGGCGGGGGGTGGCGGCATCTCAGCCCCGAGTACGGCCCCTCGCTCGCCATCTCCTCCAACCTCCTGTTCCTCCTCGCGCTCGCGCCGGCGGGCGGGGAAGCGGCGGCCGGCCGCTATTTCCTCGTCGCGCTGGCGGGCGGCCTGTGGGGCGTGCTCGTGCAGGTGGCGCTGTGGCCGTTCCGCGCCCAGCACCCGCTGCGCCGCGCCGTCGCCGACAGCTGGCTGGCGCTCTCCGACCTGCTCGCGGCGATGGCGCCCGACCGGAACGCCGACTCCGTCGCCCGCCACACGCGGCTGGGCGAGCGCCAGGGTCTCCTGCGCACCGCGCTCGACCAGGCCACCGCGGCGCTGGCCGCCGCCGCGACGCGCCGCCCGCGACCGCAATTGCGCCAGCTCGACGAGTTGAACCTCGCCGCCGCGCGGCTCGCGACGCGTTTTCTCGCATTCAACACGTCCTTCGAGACCCTGATGGAGCGCCCCGACTTCGCCGCCCTCGCGCCCAGTTTCGCCCCGGTGCTCACCTCGCTGACCAACACGACCCGCGCGGTCGCGGTCACCGTCGTCTCGCGCCAGCCCTCGCACCTCGCCGCCGCGGAGGTCCGGCTGCGCCGGCTCGGCAACCTGCTGCACGCCCTGCAGGACCGCGTGCTCCGCCAGACCGCCCGGGCGCCGGCGGGGGCGCAGCTGGATTTCATCCTGCGCCAGATCGCCGCGCAGCTCCCCCTGATCCACCGGGCGCTGCGCGCCACCATCGAGCGCGCCGGGGAGCACGCGGCCTTCTCGCTCGAGCTGTTCGACCTCCAGACCTGGACCCTGCGCCCGCTCGCCTCGGCGCTCAACCTCCGCTGGCGGCCCGACGGCGCGCTGGTGCGCTTCATCGCCCGCGCCACCGTCCTGCAGCTCGCCGGCGTGGCGTTCTTCAAGTACTTCGGCATCGAGCGCGGGTACTGGCTGCCGCTGACGACGATGGTCGTGCTGCAGCCCGACTACGGCGCCACGCGGCTGCGCGCCGGGCAGCGCGTGCTCGGCACGCTCGCGGGCAGCGGGCTCGCCAGCCTGCTGCTGTGGCTCGCGCTGCCGCCGGCCGTGCTGCTGGCGGCGATGGCGGCGACGATGGCCGGCTTCGCCTTCTGGCTGAAGCGCAACTACACCGTCGCGGTCTTCTTCATCACCCTCTTCGTCGTGCTGATCACCGAGGTGTCCGCCAAGGTGACGGTCGCGTTCACCCTCGAGCGGCTGGCGGCCACGGCGGCCGGCGGCCTGCTGGCGCTGCTGACGGCGCTGCTGTTCTGGCCGGTGTGGGAGCGCACGCGTTTTCCCGGGATCCTGGCCGGCGCGCTGCGGGCCAACCGCGCCTACCTGCGCGTGCTCGGCGAGCGGCTGGCGGCGGGCGGCGGCTTCGACGCCGGGGCGATCGAGGCCAAGCGCGCCGCCGAGACCGCCAGCCACCTCGTCTTCACCTCGCTGCAGCGCATGTCCGGCGACCCGAAGAGCCAGCGGGAACGCCTCGAGCAGTCCGCCACGCTCGCCAACGGCAACCAGCGGATCACGCGCGCCCTCACCGTCGTCGCCGTGCACCTCACACCCGGCGCGCCGCTGGCGCGGCCCGCGCTGGCCCGGTTTGCCGAAATCGCCACCGCCACCCTGGAAGCCCTCGCGCAGGCGGCGGAGACGGAGACGGCCGACGCCGGCCGCCTGGCCGGGTTGCGGACGGCGCTCGACGAGCTCGCCCTGTCCGAGCCCCCGGCCGCCACGGCGCTGGAACATTCCGCCTTCAACCAGTTCGGCAGCTGTGCGACGGAACTCAGCGCGATGCTGCTGGCCGTCGGCCCCTAGACGGCCGCAAGCCGTCAGGCGACCCGCGCGCGGTCAACCGGCCGGCTTCATTTCAGCTGCGGTTCAGCGCAGCTTCGCAAACGCCAGGCTGACGGCGAAGGCGAGGAAGACCAGGCCGAGGGCGCGGTCGATCCAGTGGCCGGAGCGGAGGAACCGCTCCCGCACCTCCCGCCGCGTGAACACCACCGACACGAAGCAGAACCACGCCATGGTGGCCACGGTCATCCACAGCCCGTAGCCGGCCTGGATGAGCTTCGGGGTCGTCACACTGACCGCGAGCGGGAACAGCGAGATGAAAAACAGCGCCGCCTTGGGGTTGAGGGCGTTGACCAAAAAGCCGGTCGTCCAGGCCGCGCGGCTGGTCGGGGCTGTCGCCCCAGGCCGGGCGAGGGCGAGGGCGACCGTGCGCGGCCGGGTGCGCAGGGCGTGCAAGCCGACCCAGGCCAGGTACGCCGCGCCGAGATACTGGACCACGCTGAGCGCGAGGGGCGAGCGGGCCAGGAAAAAGCCGAGGCCGAGCAGGCTGTAGGTGATGTGAATGCTGATGCCGCAGCCGATGCCGATGCTGCTCCAGAGGGCGGTCCGCCGGCCGTGCGCGAGGCTCTGCCGCAGCACCAGGGCGAAGTCCGGCCCAGGACTGGCCACGGCCAGGGCGTGGGCGACGACGATCGTCAGGAACTCGGACCAATAGTCATGCATGCTGTCTCCCGCGGATTACGCGGAGGATCGCGGGGAAGGCCAAGCCCGAAGTCCGCGGCGGGTTCGCCGTGCCCCAAGTCAGCGGTAGGGCTGGACACTTGGTCGAGCCGCGAACCGGCGGCTGCACCGAGGTGCCGCCCGACACCGTCAGCCACAGGATAGTTCACTCAGCGCCAGCCCCGCCACGCCGAAGTCCGGCCGCACGGAATCATTTCTTCGTGCCGCGCAGCTCCATGTCCTGCGGCACGGTGCTGAGCGCCTCGGCGAGGGTGCTCAGGCCTTCCTTCACCTTCATGAGGCTGTCCTGGTGGAGCGTCTTCATGCCGCTCTTCATGCAGATGCGCTTCAGCTCGGCGGTCTCGACCTCGCGGTTGATCGCCTCGATCAGCTCCTCGTTGTTGACCAGCAGCTCGTGGATGCCGACCCGGCCCTTGTAGCCGGTGCTGTTGCACTTCGGGCAGCCGGTGGGGCTGGCCTTGAAGATCTGGCCGCTCCAGCCGATGCCGCGCTGGAGGACGTCCTTCTCGCGACCCTCGGGCTCGTAGCTGATGCGGCAGGACTTGCAGACCCGGCGCATGAGGCGCTGGGAGCAGACGCAGACCAGCGAGGAGGAGATCATGAACGGCTCGATGCCCATGTCGGTCAGGCGCGCGACCGTGCTGGGGGCGTCGTTGGTGTGGAGCGTGCTGATGAGCAGGTGGCCGGTGAGCGCGGCCTCGACGGCGATGTTGGCCGTCTCCTTGTCGCGGATTTCGCCCACGAGGATGATGTCGGGATCCTGCCGGAGGAAGGAGCGCAGGGCGGCGGCGAACGTGAGCCCGATCTGCCGGTGCATCTGCATCTGGTTGATGCCGGGCAGCGTGTATTCGATCGGATCCTCGGCCGTGCGGATGACAACGTCGGAGGTGTTGATCTCGTTGATCGCGGAGTAGAGGGTCATCGACTTGCCGGAGCCGGTGGGGCCGCAATGCAGGATCATGCCGTAGGGCTGGCGGATGCATTCGCGGTACTTGACCAGGTTCTCCTCGGAGAAGCCGAGCGCGGGCAGCGGCAGGGTGGACTTCTGCTTGTCGAGGATGCGCATGACGACGCCCTCGCCGTGGTTCAGCGGGGCGGTCGAGACGCGCAGGTCGATGTCGATGTTTTTCTTGTTGAATTGCTTGAAGACGATGCGGCCGTCCTGCGGCAGGCGGCGTTCCGCGATGTCGAGGTTGCACATGATCTTGACGCGGGCGACGAGGGCGCCGGCGACCTTGGCGGGCAGACGCAGCTTCTCCTGCGTCAGGCCGTCGATGCGGTAGCGGACGACGACCTCCTTTTCCCACGGCTCGATGTGGATGTCGGACGTGCCGGCGAAGTACGCATCCTCGATGATGCGGTTGGCGAGCTGGATGATGGGGGCCGAGTCCTCCTTCTCCAGGTCTTCGTCCTTGATCTCCGCCTCGTCCTCGGTGAACTGCGCGCCGAGCTGGTCGACCACGTCGGTGAACTGCACCTCGTTGCGCGAATGGTCCTGCTTCAGCTTCTCGCGGATGTCGGGTTCGCGGCCGAGGAGCCGGATGACGCGCAGGCCGGTCTTGTCCTGGATCTTGGCCGCCACCGCGGTCTCGAACGGGTTGGCGAAGGCCACGAGCAGGAAGTCGCCCACCTGGCCGACGGGCAGGATCATGTTCTTCTGGCAGAACTCGAGGTCGATCTTCTCGAAGGTGGCGTGGTGGATCTTATAGCGGGCGACGTTGAACGGTGCGAGGCCGAGCGCGCGGCACTTGGCCAGCAGGAGCTGGAAGACCGTGATGCGGTGGTCCGCCTGGAGGATCTGGTCGAGCTGGTCGCCCGTCGGCTCGTCGGGCCGCGCGAGCAGCACGGCCTTGTGCTCGGAGGTGAGTTTCCCCATTTCCTCCAGCTTGTCGATGATCTGGGTCTGCGTGCGGCCGAGCGGCATGGCTTAGGAGGGCATGGGGGCGATGGAGCTGCCGCCGGCCGAGGCCGCGGGGGGCGGAGGGACGCCGGGCGCGAAGGGGGCCGCGCTGCCGCCCGGGGCCGCCCCGGCGGCGGGGAACGGCGAGGCGCTGCTGCCGGGCGCCAGGGGGGGGCGGGTCGAGGTGGTCTTGGCGCCGCCGCGCTTGGCGGCCTCGATGCGCTCCGCCTGCAGCCGGTCGAGGAAATCAGCGATGATGTCCATCGTGGTCGCCTGCCAGATGATCTGGCCGCCGAGCTTCTTTTCCCAGAAGGCGCGGGCCGCCGGACTCAGGTAGTACGCGGTCGCCACAAAGTGAAAGTCCTCCTCCTTGTCGAAGGGCACGCTCCAGGTCGCCCAGCAGGCGTCGATGTCGAGGTCCTTCTTCACCTCCTCCGGCACGTCGTAGCCGCGCAGGTCGACCACTCCCACCCCGTGGTCGTCCACCACATGGTGCAGCAGGTCCTCCTCGCGCAGGACCTTCTTCTCATAGACGAGCACGCTCAGCACGGAGCTGCGGCGCATGTCGCCGGTCGCGGCGATCTCCAGCAGCCGCTCGTTGGCCGCCTCGAGATCCTCGAACTTCACAAGGTTGTGCTCGATCAGCGCCGAGCCCAGCAGGCGGTTGGAGCGCATCAGTAATGGCCGGTGTTCGGACATGGGGAGGGCGGCAATCTACTCAGGCCGGGCCGATTGGCGATTTCTTTTCTTTGGCCCGCATCTTCTTAACCCGTTTTAACAATTCTTTTTTAAGCCGCGAGATGCCCTCCTCCGTCAGACAGGAAATGGGGACCAGCTCGACCTTGCCGTAGCGTTTCTGGAATTTCTTGAGGTTGGTCACCGCGGCCGCCTCGTCCATTTTGTTCGCGGCCACGAGCCGGGGTTTGTCGAGCAGCGCCGGGGAGTAGAGCTCGAGCTCCTTGAGCAGCTGCTTGTAGTCGTCGCGCGGGTCGCGGTCGTCGGTGCCGGCCAGGTCGAGGATGATCAGGAGGAGCTTGCACCGCTCGATGTGCTTGAGGAAGCGGTGGCCGAGGCCCTTGCCGTCGCTCGCGCCGGCGATGAGCCCGGGCACGTCGGCCATGACCAGCCGGTCGTAGTCGTCCGGGTAGTCGATGATGCCGATCTGCGGATGCAGGGTGGTGAACGGATAGGGCGCCGTCTTGGGCCGGGCGTTGGTGATGAGGTTGGTCAGCGAGGATTTGCCGGCGTTGGGGAAGCCCACGAGGCCGACGTCGGCGATGCTCTTCAGTTCCAGCCGGTAGTTGCCGGCCTCGCCGGGCTCGCCCGGGCCGGTCTTGCGCGGGGCGCGGTTGACGGAGGACTTGAACTTGGTGTTGCCCGCCCCGCCCCGGCCGCCCTTGCAGAGCACGAACTCCTGGTGGTCCTGGAGGATCTCCGCGACCACCTCGCCGGTGTCGAGATGGTAGCAGACGGTGCCGAGCGGCACGCGGAGGATGGCGGCCCTGCCCTCGCGGCCGTTGCAATCCTTGCCCTGGCCGTGCTCGCCGCGCTCACCGGTCCAGTGCGGCTTGAACTTGAAGTCGATGAGGTTGTTCTGGTCGTCGTCGCCGCGCAGGACGACATCGCCGCCCTTGCCGCCGTCGCCGCCGTTCGGGCCGCCCCAGGGCTCGTATTTCTCGCGGCGAAAGCTCACGCAGCCGCGCCCGCCGTCGCCCGCGCGCGCCTTGATGGTGGTTTCGTCGATGAACATGGCTCGAACGTCTACGCTTGCGTGCCGGCGTAAAGCGCAATCGGCGGGGGCTTTCTGCCGCGAATCGCCTTAGCGCTTCGCCCGCTCTGCCTTGTAGTCGAATGTCGGCTCAATCTTGATCGTGCCAAAGAGATTGGGCAACGAGCCATGCGGCCGGGATCGGATCAATGGTTTGCTGCCGGTTCCGCCTTTGGGCAATCATTGCAGAGGAATCTTCAAGCCTTTGTTCATTCCGACAATTTGAGGCTTCCAGTATGTCCGTCAAGCTGACCAAATGAGCCACCAGGGTGGTGCCCGGGCAGGGCATCGATTCGTGCGAATCAATCAAGTAACGCCCCAATGCCGTGAAGAACGTGATAAATAATCACTGGCCAACAACCGCAGTCGGGTTGTAAGCATACCCTGTCGTGAAGAAATTGCATCGCTATGGTTTCCCGACGCTCACGGCTTTAGTTGCACGCTGTTTTTCTTGTCCACTTCCAGATTGCGCGTCCCAGTTGGATTGAGCCCGTAGTTAGTCCCGCAGGCCGGCGACGGTTCGCAGTTTCGCTCGGACAGGATTGAGGTGAATATAGTGGCAAAGTGGACCCAACCCCCTGTCGGGGTCCACGAGCAAGCTCTTGTAGCGACCTTGGAACAGGTGACCACGCTCATTGCGCAAGCGGTTAAACCGGGTGGCGAAGGTGCCCTGCAGCCACCGCATGCCCTCCACTAGGTTGGCCTCGGGGGTGGAGATGGCCAGGTGGTAGTGGTTCGACATCAGGCACCAGGCGTGGACCTGCCAGCCGGTCTTGGCACACGCTTCCCCCAGGCACCTCAGGAACGCCGCCCGGGCGTTGCCGGAACGGAAGATGTCCGCCCGGTAGTTGCCCCGATTCAGCACGTGATACACACCGGATTCCGACTCCATCCGCAACGGCCGCGCCATGCCACCCAATCCAGCCGTCCATCTTTCGCCGTCAGCCACAAACTACAAAGCCTGACCCCATCTGGCTGCGCCTCTCGCGCAACAGCGAACGCAGTGAGCGGGCGGCCCTGAGCGTAGCGCAGCGGAGTCGAAGGGGCGTAGGCGGCAAGGAGCGACCACGCGACGCGCAGCGGCAGCGGAGTCGAGCCGGAACGGTCGGCACGGTCGGAGCAGAGCGAGGCTCGGCGAGCGGAGCGCTGCCGCGCCGTCCGTGGAGGCGGCACCCGAGCAACGCACGGCTCACGGCGTGATCGCTTTCGCAGGATCAAATTCTAGGTTGCGCGAGCCAGATGGGTTAACATGAACCTCCGCACCAATGTAGGTCGGCGGCGGCTGAAAATCCGCCTGGATGTTAATGGCCAGTCGGCCATAATTTTGCCCGTCGCGGCTTTTAAAATAAAAGGAGCGGGTCAGCGCCGCCTGCCAATTTTTCATGTCCGAGGACATGTTGATCGTGATCGATGGCTGATAGCCATCAGCAGGAGCCTCGTTTGGATAAAGGTCGCTCATTTCCATCAGTCCGCCGCGAGCGATCTCCAGGGTGACGGACCAATCAAAGGGCTTGCCGCGATTTATATCTACGGGAGTGCGCACCAGCCTGATGACCAAATCACCTCCGCCAGACACCTTTTCCCCGGTCAAAAGATTGTAGCTCGTCGGCGTTCCATCGCACGGTATGGCCGTGCTGATAGAATAGGCTCTCATCGGTTCAGCTCCCTTGAGTTTCCACATGTGGAAAATGGCACGCTCTGCGGGGGCGGTCTTATTCTCTGTGTTAGGGGCTTGGTAAACACCCGGCGAGCGCCCCATTTCATAACCTTCCTTTGTGACTGCTACAGCCAATCGCGATGCATGAAATCCGGTAAACTGAAACTCGCCATTCTGATCGGTCTGCGTTGCGTGCTGTTCCTTTTTTTCTCCAACATCAACTCCTTGAATCCAAAGGAGCGTGCCTAGAGCCGTGGCTCCTGCCACCGGCTGACCATGCTGGTCGATTACCTTGCCGTAAAAATCTTGGGCTTGGGCATTCTGTGATGCCCATATTGCCTCAATTTTTGCCACCTTCGGATCAACGAAGTCCTTCATCGGCGGCAATCCACCGGGATAATTTTCGGGAGATAGACTGGAAGGAACCGATTTACTCGAAGCTGAACTTGTGGTCGCAGATTGCCGTCCGATTTGTGGAGAAGCCTCTTCTCTGTGAGCGACGAATCGCCATGCGATGAAGATCAACAAAAAGACGATGATCCCGATGATAAATAGTCGTTTTCTCATGGCTTGGGTGGAAGCGGATTCGGCACGTTGCCAAACTTGAGCATTATCTGCTGCCAATAATACTCTTGGTCGGCATTCGTGAACCTAAATTCGGCACTGTGCCATTGATGCTCGGCATATTGATTTTGCGGCTGGTTGTCTGGTGCGAAGGTATCTGCCGGCCACACAACCGGCAAATTCTGCGACGTCGCAAAGGCAGTGCTGGACACATCGGGCACGGCGCCCAGCGCAAGGCTCCGCGGCTGGGCATCGTAAGCCAGGATTTCGTAGCGATCATGAACATTGCTGGCATTCCCCATTACGAGTTGAGTGGGAAAAATTCCCGTGTGACTTGTAATGATAAGTGCGGCGGTGACAGGGTCGGGATAGGTCGATTTTTTGAACAAGTCCTGCACCGTCGTTAAATCAGAGCTGGCATAGTAGTAAACTTGGCTGCGGATGTCCGGCTTGAGCTTTTGATCGAGCTGCCAATAGCTCAAAGCGTAATCATTCACGTTGTAGAAGTTGGCTTTGGCCTGCACGGCCGCGCTCGCCGTCGCCAACCAATTGCTATGGATGTCCGGAGTGTATGGCCCAAAGGCTCCGGAAAAATTCAAGAGATCAGTTCCCGTCAATGACGGGTCGTAGCAATGCCCCGCCACCGCCGCCTGGCTCGCGACGTAGGTGTTGACCAATTGGCCTGCCCCGGACTGCCCGGCAATGCGCAGGGCTTCGCCCGCGACCACGTTGCCCATGCTGTGCGCGAAGAGATAAACATTGCCGCCGTATGCACCATGAAGGGTGGTCAGCAATTGCTCCAACGGCACCGCCGACTTCCATGCAGAGTATTCCCCGTCATCGTAGCTAAGGATTTGCTGGGCCTTATTAAAGTTATCGGACGACGACGAGCTGTAGGTGGTCGGCCACTCGAACGTCCCGAATTTTCCCTTGTAGCCCTGCCAGTAGAGCCGCTTGAGCATCGTTTCGGCAAACGCGTCTTTTTCCCAGGGAGGCATATTCCAGCCATGAACAAAGAGGATATACTTGTTTCCATTCGCATCCGTCGGGATCGATAATCCAGAGGAGCCCGAACTGTATTGAAGCCCTTGAACTCCGGCAGGCAGACGGTCTTGCGAGATGCCCGCTGGCGTATTGGGATTTCCGCCGCCGCCAGCGAACACTCCGGGTGTGGGGCCGTCGCCCACGGTCCAGCGTTCGTAAAGCTCCTTGATGTTCTTCAAGTCCATGTAAACCGCTCCACCTTCGCCGATCTTGGTGTAATTTCCGCGCGTTCCCGTGTTGAGCGTAATGACAAGGCGGCCCATTCCCCGGGCAACGCCTTCAAACAGGAAATAGGTTTTCGGATTGGCGTCAGTCAGGTTGGCAAACTCGGAGGCTCGGAAATAAAACGGCTGGCCTTTGGCCACCGGCCCCAGGGACTGCCCGTAATTGTTGCCCGTAGTCGGATTGATTCCATTGATCTGGTCATAGGAAGTCTCCTGCGTTGGATCACTCTTAAGATCGGTCAAGTAGTCGGTCCCACCCGTGTTGGTTGAAGCCCCATGCTTTGGCGCGGCCTCATAAATATTGATGGCCGGTGCTCCATCATTTGCACCCCAACCGTTGGCCGCGTCGCCCGTGTTGGAGTGCCATTCCAAGCCCACGGTAATTTGCCCCGAGGAAATTGCCTGGCTTAGTCCGCCAATCGACAGCCAGAGCCGGGTAAAATTCTCCAAGTCCCGAGCACAAGTGACTATGCCCTGCTGGGAATTCGGCGTTCCCGTCGATGGATTCAGACTATCCTGGACGGTGGTTTCACCCGCGACGGTGCTGAACCCGTCAATGTCATCATTGATCCAGAATCGAAATGGCGTCGCCGAGGAGGTGGCATCGGTGGAGTCCTCACTGGGAAGCTTGATGGTGCCGTCGCGGTTGGCGTCGACGGCGAGGCTGGCCGAGACCATCATGACCGGCCCGGTGGTCTGGACGCCATTCTTGTCGGCATAGGTCGCGTTGTCGGCCAGGAGAGTCCAGCCGGCGGGAGCTGACTCCTGCGCCGTGGTCCAGCCGGCGGGCAGGTTGATCGGCTGGTAGCTGGCCGACTCATAGACGGGCGGGTTGATCAGCTTTCCATCGGCGTCCCGCTTCAGGGCCCACGTCGTGAGGCCGATGATCGTGAGGGGCACGTCGAGGTATCCGACCGCGTACAAGCGGTCCTGAGCGTCCAGGAAATACGGATAAATCACATCGTCTGGCACCGCGGCCACGCGGCCGTCGGCAAAGTAGATTTTATAGTGATTGTCGGCGGTCAATCCGATCACGGTGTCGTTGTCGTTAATGAAGATTGGCTGATAGTCCACCATGGTCGTGCCGACATAGTTGCCGGCTGACGTTGTTCCGATGGCCGTGCCGTTGCTGCTGACGCCATTAAACGAATTACCCCTGATAGTGAGATCAAACAACGTCGGTGTTTTCTGGCGGGTCGCCGGGTTCAGCTTGAACAGATTGTAACTCAAATTGTAGGCATCGCCCGCTCCGCCGTCATATTTCGTATAGTTGCTGACCAGCTTGGTCCAGGCAACACCGTTGTCATCCAGCCCGTAGACGGTTGCCTCTTTCATATCAAAATTACTGGGCCAAAGGTACCCATCCCACAGGGTGGTCCATTGATACGGATCCGGATCGTAGGTGGCTTTGGGCCCGGAGCCAAAGGCATAGTCCAGCGAGTCATGCACCACGGTGTTTTCAAATCGGTTCTGCCAATTTGCGAAATCGTAGCGCGAGATGTATTCCTTCGAGTGCCGGGCCAGCAAAACGTTGCCGTTCCGACTCATCCACGTACTCACTTGATAGATGCTTCTCGTCGTCACCTGGACTCCGTTAAGGGTGTCATTGGTGGAGGTGGAATGTTCAGCTGGCCCCGCAGGAAACAAGACGTCCAACTGCCCCGCTTTCCAGCGCGCGTAATTCTGGTCATTCTTCAACAATACCACCCCGGTCGAATTGTAGTTCAGGACCTGGTAGCCACTGGCGGCATCCGCGAGGGGAATCACCACGGCATTGACCGGTGGAACCGGCGAGGTGGTGGGAAAATTGAACACCGCTGACTGCTTATTGGCCGTGCCGATCGCTTGGCCCGCATCAGCAAAAAGCGTTACCCAGCCGAAACAAAATCCGGCCAGCGCGAGCAAGCATGTCTGGTGCGCGCGGTTTATCATGGCTGCAGAGGCTCAAGGTAGACTTTGGCCACGCCATCCGCGCCGGCCCGCACCTGCACGCTGGTGGTGTAATCGGGGCCACCAGCGACCGCCGAGAACCGCCGCGTACCGGCGGTGATGGCGAAATCCACCGGGGCGTTCGGCCAGGGCGTTCCATCCGGTTTGCGCACCGCCATCGACAGTT
>Ga0265319_1000128_pt1 | contig 56660 bp, 95 predicted proteins | sample 4824metaG_FD_192443 | JGI IMG/M metagenome (GOLD analysis project Ga0265319, IMG submission 192443) | Rhizosphere microbial communities from Carex aquatilis grown in University of Washington, Seatle, WA, United States - 4-8-24 metaG | ecosystem: Host-associated > Plants > Roots > Rhizosphere >... | reverse complement strand
AGAGTGGCTGTCACTTCCGGACAGAAGGCGATCGACACAACGGTGGGGGGCACGCTGATCGTGGCTGCCCCCAACGCCACCTACGGCCAGGAGCAGGGCGGCTATCTGCTGTCGAACCGCGACATTGCCCTGTCGAACAGCTCGGGTGCGATCGTGTATCTGGGACCGTCGGGGGTCACGACTACGACCGGCTACCCGTTGGCGGCCTCCGGGACGTTGAAGATTCAGCTGCACATCGACGAGGCCCTGTACGGGATCGTTGCTTCGACCGGCTCGACTGTTTCCTTTCTCGCTTCCGGGAGTTAATCCGTGACTGGTAAGCCGCGCTGGTGGTATCCAGACCAGCAGTTTGGCTACCGCATTGCTGACGACGGCACCGTTGAGATTTTCTCGCTCAACGGTGTTGTGTCGTTGGCGATCCTGCCGGACGGCACGGTCGAAGGGTCGATGCATCAGTTCAAGAACGTCCTTGATCCGACGGATCCGCAGGACGTTGCGACCAAACACTATGTAGACACACATGGTGGTGGTGGCGGCTCGACCGGGCCTACCGGCCCCACTGGACCGACTGGCCCGACAGGGCCTGCTGGCCCGGAGGCGTTCGTTCAGGACACCGATCCTGGTGTTGTCGGCACGGGCGCGGTGTGGATCGACACAAGCGACCCGATCCCGTTTGAGGGGGTTGCTGCCGCCTACCAGCTATGGGTGAGGAATACCACGGACGACGGCTGGCTGCCGGTCGGGTTGGCGCATCACGACAACGGGATCGCGACCGCGCAGGTCGGTGTTACTACAAGCGCGGTTCAGCTTTCTGCCCAAACAGCTGATGGTCGGCGTTTCGGTCATTCGACCCTTGGCCCCTCAGATTTCAGCGTTGTGCTCAACGATCCGAACGATCGCTCAAGCCAGTTTCTCGTAGGTGGCTCCGAAGGTGCTCAGCTGGTGACCCCGTTGTTGGGGATGTTCCGGATACTGACGAACAGCGTCGAGGCGGACATTCTTGTTGGTCCCGTTGATCCGGCAACCGACCCGGCTGTTTCTGAGGTTCAGGGGATTTTCGTTGAGTCGGGGACACCCAGCGGCGGCACGTTCACGATCGAGTTCCCGATCGAATCGGGAAACATCACTGATCCGATCGCCTGGAACGCTTCGGCCGCCGACGTTCAGACAGCGTTGGAAGCTCTCAGCCCGATCGGTGCTGGGAACATCTCTGTGACGGGCGGCCCGCTGCCGTCCGAACTGAACCCGATCACGTTCACAGGTGCCCTAGCCGACACGACGATCAACAGTCTGCTGGTGATCGACAACAGTGGTCTGGTGGGCGGCACCTATGAGTCGGATGAGCAGACGATCGGCAAGCCAGTCGGGACGGTCGCGACCCCAGGGTCGATCTACATGCTCAACGACGGGGCCGGAACTGGGCAGCTGTGGTTGAAGACAGGCGCCGCTGATACAGATTGGTCACAGGCCGTTGGCCCGACCGGGCCAACAGGACCCGCCGGGGCAACCGGTGCGACCGGCCCTGCCGGTGCGACTGGTTCCACTGGCGCTACCGGTCCTGCCGGAGCGACTGGGCCTGTCGGAGCCACTGGCCCAACGGGGGCGACCGGCCCGACTGGTGCTACCGGCCCTCAGGGGCTCGATGGTCTTGAGGGGCAGCCTGGTGCAACGGGCCCGACGGGGCTGACTGGCGCTACCGGCCCGACGGGTGCAACGGGCCCTGCCGGGGCTACAGGTCCGACCGGCTCTGCTGGCGCGACGGGTGCTACGGGACCGACTGGAACGACCGGGCTGACCGGAGCGACAGGCCCGACCGGGGCCACCGGTCCCACCGGCCCATCTGGGCCGCAAGGATTGGACGGACTGGAGGGGCAGCAGGGGCCATCCGGCGCAACAGGTCTGACCGGGCAGACAGGACCGACGGGTGCTACTGGCCCTGCTGGTGCGACCGGGCCAACGGGAGCCACCGGGCCGACCGGTGCGACTGGGCCTACAGGGGCCACGGGCCCGACTGGTGCGACCGGGCCGTCGCTTTCTGACCCGCTGCTTCTGTTCTCGCCGGTCTCCAACGTTCTGGCGCAGAACTACTTCCGAATTGATGCGATCACGAACACGAACGTGCTCTCCACAGGGCGCGCCCAGTCGTTCGCTATTCCGGTGCCTGCTTCGACCGTATGCACGAACATGACGTTCTTCTCGATGACGACGGCGGCAGTTACACCGACGAACTGGTGGTTCGCGCTCTACGACGTGAACGGTGTGCTGATCCGTCAGAGCACCGACCAGCTCACGACAGCATGGGCGGCGAACACCGCGAAAACACTCGCGCTCGACTCAGCACCAACGACGGCTGGTTCTCGCTCCGGCACGACGACGGTGACGCTGACGATTCCGACGATGAGCCAGGCGATCGGGACGATGTTCGTGGCGGGCGACTCGATCACCGTCTCAAACGCGAACATCGCCGCCTACAACGGCACCTTCACCATCGCCTCCGTTGGTGCCTCGACGATCACCTACGTTTCTGGCGGTTCCGCCACCGACTCTCTGTCGGCCCCGTTCCCGACGGTGCAGCTCGCGTCGAGTAGGAAGGTCTTCACTTCGTCTGCCAGCCTCGGATTCCTGTTCGGCTGCATCATGATGAAGGCGACGACGGTGATTACGTTGGCGACGAAGGCGGGCATCGGCGGTGTCGCGATTTCGATTGGCACAGCGACGCTCGGTCAGAGCAACTCCGGGTCGTCATCGCTTACGGGTACGGCTGCAACTCCGTATTCCAGCTCCGGCGGCGCATCGGCAATCGGTTGGTGCGGGATTACTTAATAGGAAAGGATTGAGATGGCCGTTTACACACCAAAGACTCTCGTGGCCATCACGCAGCTCACCAACGCTGCCGCTGATGTGTACACGCAACCTGGCGCTACCACGACGATCGTGCGAACGATCTGGGCGCAAGCTAACTCGTCGGGGAAGACGGTGACGATCAGCTTCGGAGCTGACGCCGCCGCCACCCGAATCATCGACGCGTTCGCTCTGACGGCGAACGTTCCTCAGCTGTGGAACGGCTGGTGGGTGATCGCGACAGGTTCTACTTCCCATACGATCCAGGCGTTCGCCTCCGCGAACACCGCCGTCAACATCATTCTCGGCGGATACGAATACGCGTAAAGGAGAACGGATGAGGCTTCACTTGGTTGGTCTGCCTCACACGCAGACCACGCGGGAAACAACGGTGTGTGCGTTCACGGCGAAGATCGTGAAGTTCTGCGAGATGATGCAGGACGACTACGAAATCTTCGTCTACTCAGGCGACCACAACGACGCGCCCTGCATCGAGCACATCAGTCTGGTATCGGATGCGGAGCAGAAGCAGTGGTATGGCGAGTCGGATCCGAACAAGCTGCCGGGGGTGGCGACATGGAGTGAGACCGATCTGCCCTGGCTGATCTTCAACGGCAGGGCGGTACAGGAGATCACAAAGAGGAAGATGCCCGGTGACCTGGTGTTGATCACCGGGGGCAACGCGCAACGGCTGGTTCCGCAGGCCCTGTCGGACGTGATCTGTTGCGAGTGGGCTGCCGGGTACGAGGGGATCTTCACTGCGTATGTCTGCTTTGAGTCGTATGCCTGGATGCACTACCTGTACGGGCAGATGAAATGCGACGGCCGTCACTTCGACGCGGTGATCCCGAACTTCTTCCGTCCCGGCGATTTCCAGATCGCGCCAGAACGTGCCGACTATCTGCTCTACGTCGGCCGGATGATCGAACGGAAGGGTGTCAGGACGGCGGTGGAGATCGCCAACGCGACCGGCCGCAAGCTGTACCTGGCGGGGCCGGGGGTGGAGTCGTCCGAACCGGGCAAGGTGGTCTGCGACGACGGAATGGTGTTGGAGGGAGACATTGAATATGTCGGCCCGGTTGGAGCCGAGGCCCGCAACATTCTGATGAGTCAGGCGCATGCGGTGCTGGTGCCGACCGCCTACATCGAGCCGTTCGGTGCTGTCGCTATCGAAGCCCAACTGTGTGGAACTCCTGCAGTAACGACTGACTTTGGGGCGTTCACGGAAACTGTCAGGCCGTCGTTCCGCTTCCGCACCTTGGAGCGGGCTGTGGAGATTGTGGAGAGCTGCGGGAAGGTGGACTCATATGCCATTCAGCAGGCTGCTCTGCTCCAATATTCGCTAGAAGCTGTCGCCCCGAAGTACGTTGATTGGTTCACCCGGCTTGAGTCCCTCTGGGACGACGGCTGGTACAGAAACACTTCACTAGCGAAGGAGAGTCATGGGTAGAGGTCCTGAGCAGAGGTTGTACCCCCACAACACCGGAGGAGATGAGGAGACCGGCAACGGTCATCAACAGCCGATCACGAACATCTACGTCAGCGGCCTGCCCTCGCACGGGCATGCTGGGCAAATCTTGGCGATCAACGACAAGGATGAGGCTGTCTGGATCGATCCGCCTCTGCGCAGAGAGGTTGACGGCAGCGGTCTGATCGACAAGCGCACCATCCCGCCCCTGGACGAGTCGCATCTGCCGAACCTGGAGGGCACCTACCAGCTGGTTGCTCAACGTGACGAGCCTGGTGGCTACGCGGGCCTGGACGAGAACGGAAAGATCAGCCCGTATGCGATCCCGGTGCTGGCCCGTGGTTTGCGCGGCGACCAGGGGCCTCCCGGCCCGGAGGGAAGGATGGGTCCGCAGGGGCCGCAGGGTCGTGAGGGTGAGGCTGGCCCCCAGGGGCCGCGTGGTATCCAGGGTGAGACTGGTGCGCCTGGGCCTGCTGGTGCGCGTGGTTCAGCACCCGACATGAGCATGTATGTGAAGGCTCCGTCGAAGACGCCATTGCTGTCGTTGCAGAGCGATACTCTCGCCAGGGACGTTGCGTACCTTCTTGCAGAATTGGGGTTGGTGAGACTTAGGTGACTTGGACGTACAGCCTTACTGATCTGGCGACGAACGAGAAAGATCAGGTTCGTCTGGAGATCGGTGACACCGACATTAACAACCAGCTCCTGCAGGACGAGGAGATTAACCAGGCGCTCCTGGTCGAGTCGAACTTCTGGGGCGGCTGCGCCCGCTGCTGCGAGATGATCTCCAAGTTGTTCCTGCGCAAGGCCGATGTGCGGCTGGGTCGCGTGATGATGGTCACCTACACGAAGATGGCCGAACAGTGGCTGGACATGGCGAAGAGCCTGCGCAAGAAGGCGCTCGGCACGGTGCCGCCGTACATCGGTGGGGCCTACGTGTCCGACAAGCTGACGCTGGCTGCCGACCCGAACATCGTGGCCCCGCAGTTCACGAAGGACATGATGCAGAACCCGTGGGCTGCCCCGTACACGACCGACTCCGTGCCTCCGGTCGGGGGCGGCAACCAGGAGTTCCTGCCCGATACGGAGATTTAAATGAGCGGCCCTCAGCCCGTATCGCTGCCGCTCGACGTGAAGGAACTGATGACGGTTCCCATCATCTGGGAGGCATTCCAGGGCTTCGACGAGTTCGCGCAGCCCGTGGCTTACGCCGCGCCCGTGACGCTGTACTGCTGGCAGGAACCACATGGGCTTACCTCGGCGGGATTGGAGGCTCACCGGAGGAACGACGAAACGGTGGTCGAGCCGGTCTGGGATATCTACTTCGACGGCGACGATCCGACCGCCCGGTCGTTCACGCTGTACGACAGGTTCCAGCCGAACGGTGTCTATTCGTCCACAGCCCAGCGGTTGCAGGCTGTGAAGATCGAGACGTTCTACGGGCCGAACTTCGACAACGTTAACCCGTGGCTGATCGTGGTGAGCCTCTAATGGTGAAGGTGGTCGGTAAGGGCTTCGTGGAGGCTGGCTACAAGCTGCGGGCTGCGATCGGCCAGGGGCTGTACGACTTCGCGAACGACGTGATGGATCAGTCGCAGGAGATCGTCCCGGTCGATACTGGAACACTTCATGACTCAGCGGTGGTTGAGGAGCCGGTCTTCGGGCTGAACGAGATCACTGTCACGTTCGGCTACGCGATCGGTGACCATCTGTACGACGAGAACCCGAAGTCGTTTCAGCCGGTCGGCAGCTACGCCGTCGATGTGCATGAGATCACCGAGGTGCAGCATGCGCCGCCGACGCAGGCGAAGTTCTTGGAGCAGCCGGTGTTTGAGTCGGAGGACAACTTCGTCTCGTTCATCCAGGCCGCAATCGTTAAAAGGATTGGTTAATGCCGAGCCTTGGTCTTGAGTGGGAAATCTGCACGTATCTGAACTCGCAGGCCGTCGCGACGTTCGGAACGAATCTGTTCGCCACCCAGCTGCCTGACCAGCCCGACACTTGTATTTCGGTGCAGACCCGTGGCGGGCTGCGGCCGGTGATGACGATGACTGGTGGTGGTTTGCCGGAGTCGAAGTTCGACCGGCCGAACATCCAGATCAGGGGTCGGGCTGAAGCCTCGTCTTTTGCGGACGGAAACGATCTGATGCAGGCAACGTTTGGGGCGCTGCAGGGGATTGTGGAGACGACTCTTCGATCGGGGGGGCCGCTGTTTCATTTGATTTACGCCCTCCAGTCCCCGCAGTATTTAGGAAGAGACGAGAAGGAGCGTCACCAGTGGTCACAGAATCTGAACGTCTGGTGGGAGAACCCGCAGCGATGATCTCGGCTGGCGACTTCATTTTGTTTCTGCGGTACCACTCCCTGGCCCGCTGACGCGCCCGCTCTTTGTATTCCGGGTCGTCCTTGTTGGCGTTGTGGTAGTCGCGGCCCCGCTGCCGCATCTTCTCTAGGTTCTTCAGGTAGTAGGCGCGGTTGTAGGCCTTGCGGTCTTCGCTCATGTTGAAAGCATACCTACAGTCAGGTGAAAAGTTTGTTCAGTTCTGCTGCCGATACTCCCATCGCACAATTTCCTAGGTTGGAAAGGGAGTATTCATGGCCGAAACCGCACTCGCGGGTAAAGGCGGGACAGTCTACATTCCGGGTACGCCGGTCACTCCGATCGCGGACATTCACGAGTGGACGCTGAAGATTGACGCGGGCAACTATGACGCCTCGGTTCTCGGTGACTCGTGGCGTCACTTCGTGCCTGGTCTGCGTGGTTACTCGGGAGCGATCTCGGGCTACTACGACGTAGTGAACGACGTGAACGGGCAGCAGGTTCTCTACACGAACATGCTTAACTCGTTGCCGGTCGTGGTTGTCTTCCAGACTGTTGCTGGTGGTGGCTCGTTTGAGGGCACCGTCAACATCACGACGATGACGATCACTGACCCGGTTGACGGTCTGATCACGCTGGTGTTCGACTACGTAGGCACCGGCTCGCTGCAGCACTCGCCGTAAGTCGTGCGCGCCTTTCATGGGCGCGGCGGCACAGTCAGCCTCCTGGGGGAGCCGCATCAGTTCGTGCGGCTCCCCCTTTTGGACCAGGGGGACGGCTGGGACTGGCGTGCGCCGGACGGCATGTCGTTTTGGTTGGAGGGTCAGAAACTGACGGTCGAGTATTGGGACAGGGGATGGCATCCGGTTGCTGTAAACGAGATCCATTACCCGTCCGGATACGTCGCTCTCGGCCGCAGCGTTCCCTACGTGGTTGCGTCGGGAACATGCCTGACTTCCTCGGTCGAAACGACGGCGGAGGATTGGCAGCTGACGGTGCCAATGTTGGTGAAGAACAGGACGGTGTTTGGTGATGCGGAGCCTCGGTCGGTCACAGGCCCGTCGTCTGAGCGGTCTACTGCGATTCTTCGTGGCGCTGTCTGCCAGCAAATGCAGACTGCTCTGATCACTCTCCCGGTGTCCCGTGGTGCGCTGATTGGGATTGGGAGCGTGAAGCCGATATCCAACGGGATAGAGGTCACATTCAATGCGGAAGGAGTTAAGTATGGCCCCTGCTGATAAACCGAATCTCGGAGAGACGATCGGAAAGATCGACCTTAACGCGGCCGAGAACTGGGAAGCGATGGTGGAAGATGTTCATGCCGCCGTTCGCAAGTACGTCAACCGCAACGACTTTCTTGCTGCCGCTGGGAAGCTGGCCGAGAAAGAGATCGAGGTTGAGGGCATCGGTTGGCTGATCGTTTCCGAGCTGACCGCCGACGAGCGTGCCGAAGTGATCGGCAAGCAGGCGACGATGCTGAACAGCAGGAACGAGCTGGACGTGAAGTCGTACCAGCGGTCGGTTCTGATGTACGGCCTGGTCGATCCCGAGTCGCCTCCGGGGAAGCGGACGAAGCTGCTCCGTGCTGGTGACGTGAGCGAGATGATGCGGCTGGGTGGCGGGAAGATTCAGACGCTGGTCGATGCGATCGAGCGGCTGTCCGCGATGGGCCGTCACTCGGAGTTGGCGGAGGGAAACTCCGAAACAACCCTGAACGGCGCGCCTACTTCCGAGTAGCCGAACTTCAGGGGAAAAGCGTCGCTGAGATGTTGGCGACGACCGGATCGTTTGAGCTGTCTGAATGGTTTGCGGAGCTGAAATTGCGGAACGAGGACGAACTGAGGGCGATCGAGGAGGCCAAGGAAGAGGGTTCTTCTGGCGGCCTGACGCTGCCTTCGCACGATGAGATCAGGAAGGAGCACTTCGGTTAATGGAAGTCGCTGAACTCACCGCTGTAGTTACCGCGAACGTTTCTGGGCTTGTCTCCGCGTTGGGCGACGCGGAGACAGCCCTGAAGTCCATTCAGGACTCGATGGTTGCGACTGAGAAGTCCGCTGCCGCTTTGGGGAAGACGCTGAAGACGGCGTTCCAGACCGGGGTGGGCAGCACGGGCACCCAGCTGGTGGCGGCGACGAAGGCGCAGTCTTCTGCGTTGAAGCAGCTGGCTGACGACCACATCAAGCAGGCTGCTGCGGCGAAGGCCGCTGGCGGTGCGCAGGACGCGAAGGCTGCCTCGACGAACGCCGACACTAACGCGACCGAAGCGAACACCACGGCGACCAAGGCGAATGCGGCTGCCCTGGCAGCCCAGGCTGATGCGGCGAAGAACTCGGGTGACGAACTCGACGCCCTGTCGGTTGCTGAGGAGAAGGCGACGAAGGCTGTTCAGGCGCAGGCTGACGCGCTGATCCTGCTGGAGAACTCCGCTACGGCGGCTGGGAACGTCGCCAAGACATTTGCCTCCGCTACTGAGGAGGGGGCGATTGCTGCCGACCTTGCTGCGGCTGCGACGTTGAAGTACAACGCGGCGCTGCGTTACAACTCGGTTGAGGCGCAGGCTGCCATTGGCAGCCAGGAGATGTTGGACCGTGCGCTTAAGAACTCTCGTTCCAGCTACGGGGTCACGATGGGCGCTTTGCAGAATGCCGAGCGTGACTTCATGGCGGCGATGCAGAACGCTGGTGCTGCCGCACCTGGTTCTTCGGAGCAGCTGCTCTACCGGTTGCAGGCCGCGAATGCGCTGGCGACGATTGAGCAGGTGTATGGCAAGGCGGTGAGGGTCAACAACGAGTTGCTCGACCAGACCTACAAGAGTCAGAACGCAATCGCTGAAGTGATGAACGTTCAGATCCTCAAAGAGGATGAGCTTGCGAACGCCCAGGCGAAGACGGCGGCGGCGATTGAGAAGCAGATTACGGGTCTGAGGCAGGAGTATGCGTCATCGACAGCGATCGTCAACTCCATCAAGGATATGAACAATCTGACTTCCGAGGAGTCGGCGGCGATCATCCAGCAGGCCCGCGTCAAGAAGGAGCTGCTGGCATACGACAAAGAGATTGAGAGCTGGAGAGAGAAGCAGCTTGCGACGACCAAGGCGACAACTGCAGCAGAGGAGGAGCTGACGATTGCGCAGCAGGCTTCGCTTATCGCCGCTGCTCGCGTGGCGACCGTCACTGATCTGCAGAGTCCGGTTAACGCCACCAGGAGTCAGATTTCCGCGTTGCAGACTGCGGGGATTGCGTCTAACGACCCGCGTCTGCTGACTCTGCAGAAGCAGTTGGCCGACCAGGAGGCGGCTCTGCTCGCCCAGCAGCGCCGCATCGGTCTTGTCCCACCGGAGGAGAAGGCTCCGCCACAGCTGAGGATCAAGCCGGTCGAGAGTCCGTTCAAGGCTGGGGCTGCGAACGAGATCGACTCGGTGGCGAAGTCCACCCGTGGTGCTGCCGGGTCGTTCTTCAACCTGGGCACTGCTGCAGCGTTCGCGTCCACCTCGTTCCTGGTTGGCTTGTTCGGCGGCACCGCGCTGCGCTCTGTGATCGAGGCGTCTCGTGGCCTCTCGACAGCACAGGATGTGTTGGGCAACACGGTGAGGAGCGTCGGCGGCGACTGGAAGATCCAGCAGGCAGCGATCGAGTCGTACGTCGTGACGGCCGCGAATGCGTCGGGTTTCACCGATACCGACCTGACGAACTCGCTGACGAAGCTGGTGGCCGCGACCGGCAGCGTAAAGGCTGGTGAGGCGGCGCTGACCGTGACGACCAACCTCGCACGGGCGAAGAACCTTGACCTTGCGACAGCGACTCGTGACGTAACCCTCGTGTCCGAGGGTCACGCTTCGGTGCTGCGTCGTCAGGGGATCGTGTTGCCGGTGGTGACTGCGGCAACCCAGCAGCTGAAGGAGCGGCTGGCTGCTGCTTCTGACGCGGGCATTCATTTCACGGCTGCTTCTAAGCTTGCCGCCACCCAGCTGGCGAAACAGCATGATGCTGCCGCGACTGCTGCGATCGACATGGTGGTGTTGCGGTCGAGTGTGCAGGGCGCGGACGCCGCCTACTCCAAGTCGAGCAAGGGTGGCATCGACCAGTTCAAGGTGGCGTTGGACAGGCTGAAGGTTTCGATCGGTGATGCGCTGCTGCCGGAGTTCGACAAGATCGTTCGTGAGCTGGGGAAGGTTGCTTCCGCCTGGGTGAAGTCCGGTGCTGTTACTAAGGGTGCCGAAGAGGGCTTGAACCTGGTGAAGAACACGATCAAGGCGATCGCCCCGGTGATCGAGGATCTGTACTCGGCGCTCAAGGACGCAGTTAATGCGCTGGGTGGCCTGAAGACGGTTCTGATTGACCTGTCGGTTCTCTGGGTTGCAAAGTTCGCTCTCCTTGAACATCCGGTACTGACCTTGGCGGTCGCCCTGGATCAGCTGCTGCAGCACTTCAAAGCTTTGCATGGGGTGATCGGCCCTCTGCTCGCTGTTGCCGGTGGTGCGTTCCTGGCGATCCAACTTGGTGCGCAGAAGGCCATCCTGCAGATGGCGATTTTCTTTGGGTTGAGCAAGGGTGAGGCGACCGAGTTCAAGTCGCTGACAGACATCATCGTTAGTGGTGCTACTGCTGCTTCGGCCGCGATTTCCGGGACGGTTAATCAGATGCGCGGCCTTGCTGTCGCGACCGAGGCGGCGGCGAAAGCTACAGAGGAACTGTCGATCGCTCAGAAGACAGAGACCGCTGTAGCCGCTCCTGCTGTGTCGGGTGTTGTTTCCAGAACCAAGCAGTACACCGGGACGATGGTTGCCGAGGAGGGGGCTGCGGCGGCGGCAACCACCGGGGGGGAGGTCGCCGGTGGCGGGTTCCTGGCTGGTCTTGCCGAGGTTCCGTTCGGGCCGATCGCTCTTGGCCTGACGGTCGTTGGTGGCGCTTTGCTCTATTTCCTGTCTCGTGCGACTCCCGTTGAGTCCGCGACGAAGGCGCTGACCAAGAGTCTTTTGGGATTCCAGAGCGCCGAGCAGTCGGCTAGCTCAAGCAGGCTGACTGTGGCCCAGGACAGGATTGCGCTTGCAACGGCCAAATCCGCTTTAGCGACTACGAACGCTGCAAGGGGCTCCAACGCCTACAGGTCGGCCTCTCTCGCGGTGGGGCAGGCCACCAACCAGTTGAGCGACGACCAGCAGACGCTCAGGCAGAACTTGCTTAATACGGCTGAGGCTTTCAAGCAGGCGACGGACAAGGCCGACGGTCTCTTGAAGGCTTCGATCCAGCAGGCTGGCGAGAACACTTCAACTGCTTTTGAGGGTCGTGGCGCTGGTGCTGATGGAGGCAACCAGCAGGTGCTGCAGGCGCAGAGGGTTGCTGAGTCTCTCGATCTCTCCACCAAGGCGATTCAGAAGAACATCGTTGCGAACAACCAGTTCAGTCCGACGATCCAGCGCAACGGTTTGCTACTGGAACAGTTCATCAGGATTCTTGGCGATCCAAAGCTGGTAACTCCGCATGAGGTGCAGGTGATCCTGAAGAACCAGGATGCGAAGGCGCAGCTGAACGATCTGCTCGCCCAGCTTGGGAAGCTGCCGAAGGAAGTCGTCATCCAGATCAAGGAGGACTACCTCATCTCGACGACTGGGGCTCCTCCGAGCGCGGTGACTGGGCATCCGTCGGGGAGCTTGCTGCAGAACTACCAGGGTATTTCCCAGACCGACCGGAACCTGATCGCTGGCGCGAATACCGCATACACGGCAACGCCGAACACGAAGACCCTTGATGCGCTGATCGCTGCCAACCAGAGGGCGCTGAGCGACCTGAAGAAGATCAGCCCGAACGCATCCTCTTACGAGCTTTACCAGCAGGACAAGGCTGGCCTGATCACGGCTATCAAGGACTTGAAGGCACCGCAGCCCGACCTGACTGTGAAGCCTGGTGGTGGTGGGAAGCTGACCGGTCTGGCCGCCCAGATCGGTGCTGCCGCCGCGAACCGTCTGTCGAACGCGCAGGCTGCTGCGAACCAGGCGGGGTCGGTGACGCCGGGGACGTATGACCCGAAGGTGTTGGAGGAGCAGAAGAAGCTGCGGCAGACAATCCTCACGACGATCGGTCTGTTGCATGCGAAGGAGAGCCAGGTTGGGGCGAACACGAAGGAGGGTGTGGCGATCGCGAAGGAGATCGCCGGGTATCAGAAGCAGGCCGCTACCTCGTTGAAGAACATCGATAAGGAGCAGGCAGCAAAAGTTTCTTCTGCGGTTAACCGGAGGATTGGTGGGATTCTCGGGACCGGCTCCCAGAACCCGGTGGCGGCGAGCGCGGCGCGTGAGCTGTCGCTGCTGCGCACCACGCTGCTGGACTCGTTGAAGCATGAGGGTGGCAAGGCTGGGCTGGCTGCGTTCGGGCCGAACGTGGAGTCCGACTCGATCAGGCAGCTGATCGCGTTGATCAGGTCGCAGCCGGGGACGACGAACCGGACGGTCAACGCGATCGAGAAGGTGTACAAGGCGATCGAACTTGCTTCTGCGAAGCATGTGAAGATCGACACCGACAACACCCAGAAGATCGCTGACTATCTGAAGCAGATCAAGGCCACGTTGTCGCAGGGCCGGTACGCGTCGAACTATGTTGCACCGTCTGCGTACAAGCTGACGGCGGGGATTCACTATGCGTCAGAAGCTGATCGTGTTGCGGCCGAGCAGCGGATCTCCCAAGGGTTCGCTTATGCGAACGGGAAGATCCCTGGGGCTGGCGCGGCTGCCGGTGTGCCGCTGCCGCCGTACACGAACGAGGGGACGACCCCTGGGGCCACGCCGACGAAGCAGCCGGTTTACCGTCGCTACCCAGGCCCGCACCAGACGATCCATATTGACAATGTGAACATCAACGACAAGAACGTGTGGTCTACGAAGAAGCTGCAGTCGGAGATTCTGACGGTCGTGAACCGCAACACCACCCAGACAAAGGGCGCAAACGCCGGAAAGAGGCCAGCATAAATGACCGATGTGGGGACAGCCCCCAAGCCGACGACAGCACAAGGTATTTGCATCGCGTTCTTGGATCCGTGGAACGTCACGAATGCGACTTCGGGGGCAACACAGGCAACTTGGACGAGGATCGATGATCCGTCTACTGCGTCGCTGAGCATCGGAGGCGACTTGATCACGTCTCCGTCGCATGTCGTGACGAGCTGGTCGTCTGACCGTGGACGCCAGTATGAGCTGGACACCACCCAGACCGGCACCGCGACAATCTCGATCACCGACACGTCGGGGCTGTTCAATCCTGTTGGTTCTTCTCCGTATGTGTTTGGCCTGGGGGCGATGAAGCGGTGTGTGATTAACGCGCAGAATCCGGTGACGGGCGTCTACTCGGATGTGTTCTCCGGTTACGTCCAAACCTACACCTGGAAGTATGCGGACCAGTCGAAGTCGGTGATGCTGATTGATATTTCGCTGGTTGACGGGTTCGACCAGCTCACCCGCTCGGAGCTTGTTCCTGACAACACCGGCTACACGACGTTCAATGGCGGGCAGGTGGATGACCGGATCAACGCCCTGTTGTTCAGCGGCGACTGGCCGGGGATCGGAACGGCTGACTCGCTTGCCAGCATCAACTCGGGCAACGTTGCTTGTGCGGCCTACCAGTACAACTCGGGCACCACGGTGCTGTCAGCGATCCAGGATGCTGCCGATGCGGAGTTTCCCGGTGTGGCGAACTTCTTCATCGACCGGCATGGCAACGCGACGTTCCGTGGACGTTGGCCTCGTTTCATCCCGGAGGATTACAGCCCGTCGCAGGTGTCGTTCTGGAACGTCGGTGACTACGACTATGCGGAGACGTTCGGGTATGCGCCGTTCAGCGACATCGAATGGACGATCGATCAAACACTTCAGTACAACGCCTGTCTCTGTTACCCGTACAACTTCCCGCAGTACAACTACCCGGCACAGCTGAAGTTCGACCCGATCTCGATCGCCGCCTACGGGACACGGCAGATCACTTTGAACGACATCATCGTCCACGGTGCCGCCGAGGACACTGACCCTTCACACGCACCGACGACCGGACCCCCGCTTCCTGCTACCGATGGGCCAACGGAGTGTCAGGCGTTTGCCAGCTACTACGTGGACAACTTCGCCTATTCGACGTTGCGCATCTCGTCGATCACCTTCAAAACAGTTGACCCGAACGGTGGTACCCCGAACGCAGCCCTGTGGGAGATGCTGCTCAATGTGGAAATCGGGGATGTGCTGAACGTGTACACGACGATCCCTGGCGGCGGTGGCCTGGATCCCACCACAACGATCCCGTACCCGGACGGGTCACCGAACTACCAGGGAAACCAGTTCTTCGTGGACGGCATTCACCATCAAGTTAATCCTTTGAATGCTGAATATCCGGACTGGACGGTGACGCTCGATCTTTCTCCGAGAGCCTGGTACAAGTATTTCAAGAGCAACACCTATTACGCGGCACCATGACCAGGCAGCCGATCAGCAGACATGGATGGGATCACATGCCAGGTGGTCAGGATTCCATCTGGAACGACCCCTGGATTTACATTGGAACGTTAGGTGTGGACAACGCCGACGACCAGCTGAACGGCAACCAGCCGCCGTTCAACCCGTCTCTTGAAGGCACCCAGGCGCAGGGCTACCCGACCGGCGTGCTGATCCCTTATCTTAACATTCCATTCCAGAACGGTTGGACGAATTACGGTAATGGATACTCTCCTGTTTGTTTCATAGTGACAATCGAAAACCATCTGGAGATTCATGGGGCAATTACGGGTGGGGCTGACGGTTCAGTTGTGTTTACGTTGCCTGATCTTTCCACTCTGAACGGTGGGGTAGATGTTGGACCTCCCCCGACGCAAGCAGCCCCCTGGTATTGGGCACCGACCCCGAACGGCTCCTACGGTGACTTGGTGATGGGCACCTATTGGCCGCTCTACACCAAGCCGCTGATCGCGCCGCTGGCTGATGGTTCTGGCACGGCGTTCTTCCAGGTCGGAGTCGATGGCAACGTCACCTACCTGACCGCACACTAATGCCTACATACCCAGGAATGAATGCGGGGTCGCAACTCGGCTCCGACTTGAATCTATTCGGCGGCGGCACTGCCCTCGCTGGAAGTTTCGATTCTCCAAATGGAGCGAGGATCGACACCGATTGTCTTGTTATTGACGGGACTCCGGTGGTTGCTTTTGTGGAGACAGCTTTTGATTCAGGGTCAGGGCTGTGGGTCGGCCGTGGCCCTAACGTTGTCTACTGGGACGGTTCTGCCTGGACGCAATTGGGCACCGACACGGAACCGAGCATGACCTTCACTCTGCCCTATTACGGTGGCGAACAGGGGACTCCGATCTCAGCGCCATTCCCGACCGGAGATCGCGTTTGCCCCTCGCGGCCGCAACTCGCCTACGACGGGGCGAGGATCTACCTGGGCTACACGATCAGGGTTGGCGCGCCGCCACCAGATGGTGAGGACAACTGGGACGCACGCAACGTGGTGCTGAAATACTACGACGGAACCGACTGGGTGTTGATCACCGAGATCCTGCCCCTTACCTATAACACCTGGTTCGGGACGGGTCTTGCCGTTGGCAGCTTCGGCGGCATCGGCGACAACCTTTCGCTGGGTGCAACTACAAACGATCCGGGGCATGTTTACGTGTCCTGGAACGAGGAAGGACCACAGAGCGGCATCTTCGGCTTCAACGCCTTTCCTTGGTCGCAACGCTGGTACTGCCAGGGCTACAACTGGTCAGGCGGTTCACAAGTCTTCTCGCACGACATTTATTCACACGATGACGCGAACTGGGCGGCAGCGGGATTCCCAGTTGGTCCTCCCAATTACAACCATCGTTTCTGCGAGGGAGACTCGACTCTATACCTGCTCTATACCGACCCTGCCGTCGGCTCCACCAGCTTGAACATGCTCGATGTTCTCACAGACACGGTAACAAGTGTTCCGGTTTCTTCTCCTTCGACTGGCCTAACGGACATTGTTCCCTTTGCGTCCGCGAACAGGTCTTACACACCAACAGGCGGCGGTGCTGAAGTGATTTACGTCGCCCCCCTGCAAGGCACGCTTCGCGAAAGCATGGTCGCCCAAGTGAATGCCGACACATCCGGAGTGGTCGAAACTGTCTTCAACGATCCCTACAACGAAATTGGATTTGTCGGCAACTGGCTGCTAACAACTTTCGGGGCCTCCTACCCAATGACAAAGATCATTCCAGTTGATGATTTGAACTTCATTGTTATGCAGTTTATTCCAGAAGCAGATGATTATGGATACACACTGTATCCAACCATTTACCACAGGAATTGTGGTCCGATATATCAGGGAGCTGACTCTCCAGAAATTGATGGGACGAGTTTTGCTTCGGTCGATTTCGACCCGACTGGGCTGACGCTCTATGGCAGCGCAGAGCAGTTCAGCACCGGAGCTGTCCAGGTCTACTCATGGTTGTACGTGCCAGATGAGTTCCATTGTGGGTTCCCTTGTTTCAATAACCGGATGAGATTGAAGGATGGGGCCAGCAACGAGTGGACGATCTCAAACGTCCCGGTGATGCAGAACAGGATTAATCTGAAGGATGGTGACTCAACGTCACCGACGCCATCCAATGTTCCTGTGTTCAATAACCGCATTAGACTTCCTGGGGTGAGGGTGTTCCTGTGACGATTCCGTTGCCTCCGATCCGGGCGAAGATGCAGCTGCTGATGTATGAGACGTTGGCGGACGAGCAGTCTCGTGGCGACTGGACGTATGAGGCTGTCAGGCCGATGCCGGTGCCGCCTCCGCCGTGGCATCCCGGCCAGCATGTCAGGGGAGACTGTAGTAAAGGCGTTCAGTACATTTGCCGGTGGTCGCCGGGTGCCCCGGATCCGATGATGAACGACTGGGGGCCGTATGGGAACTCGCAGACGCTGTGGATCAAGCTGCACCATGTGGACGCCCCGGAGGAGCTGGAGGTTGGCGACATCATCACCTTCGGCGTTGACGGGGAGGATCACGCGACGATGGTGTTGCAGGATGGTGCTGATCCGCTGCTGTGGAGCTTCGGCCGTCAGGGTGCACCGAACAAGTACAACCTGTCTCAGGATCCGAGGCCACGTCAGTTTCTGACGTTGCACATCGTGGAGCCTCCGCCGACCCCGCAGGACAAACTCCGTGCAATGACGGGGTTTTACTCGTGGACGGCGTGGCGTTTAGGGGAGGGCCCTTGGAGGAAGTACGGGGAGAGGAATCCTGTCGTTCGTCCTAACGTACCTCGGCGTATCCCGTTGGACTGGTGGAAGCGTTACGCACAGTTCCTGGCCAATCGCAAGAAGCCTCTCTGACGATAGTCAATCCGTGGCCGAGGGGAACGGAGAATACGTGACTCGTCGCGAGCTTTACTTGATAACCAAGCCGATAGAAGACAACGTGGGTGAGATTAAGGCTGATGTGAAGACGTTGTTGGCTGCGCAGGCTGGCTCAAGGGCGCTCTCTACCTACCAGCGGTGGCTGTTCGGGACTGTCTTCATCGGTATTTTGGCGATCCTTGCGACCCTTTTGGTGATCGCGCAGGGAAAATGAAGGGCGCTCCACCGTTCCTCCTCACTACGAGGATGGCTTTCACGAACCTCTGTTTGATCTTTTGTTTGGCAGCTGTCACGTTGTGGAACACGATTGATCTGCGCAACACCGACGGCCAAGCGTGCGGCAGACACAATCAGATCATCGACGTGATCGTTCAGAACCTGACGACTGCCTACCTTGGCCCGCATCATTTCAACGACCCAGCCGATAAAGCCCTGCGGAAAGAGGTTTACCTCACTCAAACCAACCAGCTGCGAAATACGCGCTGCGGGAGGGAGCATCAATGAACTGGCTGGCACTTCTCGACACAATCCAAACACCACTACTGACGGTCATTAACTCGATCGCTGCTCTGTTGATTGCGTTCAACGTGGTCTTCACGCAGACGCAGCTTGCCGCCACTGACGGTGTTGTGAACGCCGTTCTGTTCCTGGCGATCACGATTGTTGGTGCTGTACAGGCGAACAAGACGAAGGCTGCGGCTGCGGCCACCCCCCCGGCTAAATGACTGGTCTGCTTGGTAAGAAACCAGCTACCCCTGACAGCCGGGACATCACCTTCAAGGGGCTGAAGGCGGAACAGGCCGCGCTGCCGACCCCGCCTGCGACGTTCGGTCACGGCACGATCTTCGGTGACGGCGAACAGGCCTGGGATTGGCAGATGAACGGAAACGGCCCTGACAACACCGTTGCCCCTGGCTTCCAGGGTGCGGGGGATTGTGTGTTTGCGTGCGGGGCGCACACGACCCGTGAGACGAACAAACTTGCTGGCCGCTCGGTGACGATTACGGGTAAGGAGTCGATCGCTGATTACAGCGCCGTCACCGGCTACGTTTTGAACGACCCGAATACGGATAACGGTACGGACATGCGGGTCGCTATGAACTACCGTCAGAAGGTCGGCCTATTGGATGCGGCCGGGCATAGGCACAAAATTGGCGCCTATGTCTCTTTGACGGCGGGTGACTGGAACGAATACATGGAGGCTGTCTACATCTTCTCAGCCGTTGAGATCGGTTTCCAGTTTCAGCAAGCTCAGTATGACCAGTTCGCTTCGGGTACATGGGACTACGATCCCAACTCCTCGGTGATCGGTGGGCACGCGATCCCTGGCTTCGGCCGGAACGCCGGACGCGGCGGAGTAGTGTCGTGGGCAAAACACCTGTGGATCACCGAGGCGTTCTACACCAACCTGGTAGACGAGGCGTGGGGGATCGTATACCCGGAGGAGCTGAAGAACGGCAAGAATGAACGCGGCTTCGACCTGGCAGGTTTGAACGCCGCCCTGCAATCTCTGCAATAGGAGGTACGGGTAATGAGCATGTCGTGGGTTACAGTCACCGACGAGAACGGCGTTGATTTCGACGCTCTCACGAACGGCGTGAAGAACGAGCATGACCGGATCTGCGCCTGGGTGTTCACCGATAAGGCGTCGGGCTTCGGTGACGACGTTGGACGGGTGAACTACAAGGAGAACCTGCAGAAGCTCGACGACGGAAAGTACGGCGCATGACCGTCGGGTTCGGCAGTTTGTTCATGGTCGCTGCGCTGGTGTTGTTCATCATCGCTGCGATTCTGGCGTTCGGGGTGTTCTCAACCCATGTGACGCTGCTGACGCTGATCGGGTTGGTTGCTTCCGGGCTGGCCTGCCAGGTACTTGCGGGAGTGTCGTGGCCGGTGGTACGCTCTCCGGGTTGACAGGTGGGTGCGGGCGCACAAAAAAGGCCCCGGCGTAAGCCGGGGCCTTTTCTCTGGGGAGAGAGCCGTCAGACCCCAGACTTCTAAGTTAATGACCGCAGGTTCCAGTGTGACGCCCCTATGCACGGTTGATCCTAAACCTCACCATTTTCGCCTATCCACGAGTTAACACTCGATCGACGGAGCGAGGCTCCGTAAGGCTACTTAGGTCACGTAGTCCATCGGTTGTCATAGGGATCTGAGAACCTGCGGCCGCTACCCGGCTGCTTCCTCGGGAACCTTGCGGTCTTGCCGCGTGAGAAAGAGAACGTGCCAATTTCTCAGCTCCGTCATTGGTAGCTCGACAGCCAGAGGCGTTCCTCCCCCGCAGGGGCGCTTAACCATCAACACCGTGTAGCCAAGGCCCCCGCTCCAACTGCTCGGTACACGGGTGCCCCTCTTTCGTAAGGCTGGGGTATTCGCCTGTGCCAGCTGAGCGATCGTGGTAGCTCATACTGGCCCGGTCGGGGATTCGTCCACGATCAACGGCCGACCTTTCGGTGACAGCGGCCCCCTCGTGGCGCTTACCCCAGCCTCACGCCTTAAGTTCGTATTCGATTGCTTTGTGCTTCTGATGCCTGAAGCGCTTCCTGCTGGACTCGTTCCACCAGCTGCGCCAGCTTGCGTGATGCTCAGTATACGGCGTCCGTTTCCGCATCGAACCTTTGCCACGCGCACAATGGCAGGCTTTCGCGTCCGTTGGCGGGCAACGCCAGTCGTACCTGTGCAACTCCATTTCGTGCTTCCAACGCTTGAGCATGATCGCTTCTTCGCGCTGGCTGTGCCACCTCTGCATATGAGACCCCTCTTGGGAGTGTTACGTCTTACTTGGTCTCATCACTTCATCCTCCCGTCGCAGAGTTTGCACTTGCCTGGCCTGCTCGACCGGTGCTTGCACCGTTCGCACTCTCGTTGCTTGTAGCGCATCGCGTAGAACTGGTTGCGCTCTGACTTTTCACGCTTGGCGTCTGTTTTAGACAATCAGCATTGGGGTGGCTTTCACACCCCGGCTAGTTCTCAGGATGGCCGATGAGCAGGATCGCTCGTTCGTACCACTGCACTATGTCGTCGAGCGTTGTCTGCGGGTCGTCGTTGTACTGAACAACCCAGGCGTCGGCTTGCCACTTCTCTCGCTGGGGGTTGCGCTCTTTTTGTTCTTTCACCCATTCGGGTGGGATCGCCCTGGAGAGTGCGCTGATCACCTGCTGGTAGGTGCGTATTTCTTCGCCTGGGATCACTGGTATGGCATACATGGGGCCAAGATCGAGCTTCAGGTCGGCCATCTTCTGCAGATCCTTCACCCCTGCGGGGGTGGTCCCTGACGTGGTGACCGTGCCGAGCGTGTCGATGTGAACCGTGATCGGTGCTTGCTCACCGGCTTTGATCTTCTCGATCAGGTCCTTGGCGTTCATCTGATCGACCATCTTCTGGGTCGCGTTGGGACCCAGGATCATCTGCCAGGTGTTTACCGAAGCCACCCGAGAGCCTTCTGAGCAAGCCCTGCGGTGCAGTAGTGGCCCCGTCCGTCGGTAGTACGGGACTGGATCCAGCGGCCCCCTCGGGCGAGCGAGATCATATCGTTGATGATTGCCTGGACGGGGGTCGGTTCGACCCTGACAGTGGTCGTTTCAGCCGGGGCTTCGACTGTTTCCTGAATCTGGGTTAACGTCATTTTCTGACGTACTCCTTTCTGGTGGTGTGGGTTAACTGGGAGCCTACCGCACTACGGTGTGAGAAGCGAGCTTGGTAGGCCCCCAGTTCTAGCTCCCGTAGGGATGGGGCGGGCGACGGAGCAGAATGCCGCCCGCCCCGTGACGCAGCCAACCGGCAGGGGGCTGTCTGCGCCCTCCTTCCCCCACGGGAGGAGCTTCTAAAGCCAGTCGGTAGGTGAGTGGGCGATCGGGGGTTCGCTGTAGCTGCCCATGTTGCTGATCCCCATGCCGCAAACGAACCGCCACATTTGGTATCCGGAGAAGATGCAGCCGAGGACGGCTTCCAGCGCCGGAATCCCCAGCAGGTGTCGTTTTTCTTTATCTGTGATCCCTGCTTCGGTGAGGCATTCGTCGCAGACGCAGCCCATGTTGTTGGGGCGGACGATGGTGCCCCAGGTGCCTGAGTTCATCCAGCCGCATACCCGGTCACCGAAGCGCGTGTCTCGCGTCGATGGTGTGTCTTGCCGGAACCAGCCAACGTGCAGGAACGGTGCGGTGTCTTTCTGGTACAGGTAGTAGGTGGTTTGTCCGTCGGGTGCCTGGACTGTCAGGTGGCCTTCGGTCTTGTATTCCTCGACCAGTTTCGGGATGGGGTTGAGGTCGTAGGGGGACGGGACAGTCGCAACTGCCCCGCCCCTCCTGACCTTCCTAGCCCCCGACGAGTCCCGTAGTGACCTGAGCGGAGACAACACCGGTCTCCCTCTCGATCTTCTCGATCTCGTCGAACGAGCTGACCCGCTCGCCCTTCCCCGGCGACTTGAACGCGATGCCCAGCATGCCGGGTGTCGCCATTGCCGAGTCGAACGCCGCACGAGCCGCCGCACGATCCTGCACGTCGCCGTTCCAGGAGAACTCCTCCTTCACGTCGCCGCGCTTGATCGTCAGGACGCCTGTCGCTTCGCCCATACCGAACTCCTTTCTGACCGTCAGTTTCTGACGGTGCCACCGGAGCGCCGTCCCTCACTCCCGTAGGAATGATCCGGTGGCACCGCCCTGACTAGGCCGGTGCCCTTGGCCTAGCTCTTCGCCGGATCGAGCAGCCGATCCTGGACGTTCTCGCGCACCGCGATCGTTGCGGCCTTGGTGACCTCACGGCCGAGCACGTCTGCCAGCTCGTGCCGTTCCTGCGTGTCCCTGGCCCCGGTCATCTTGTCGTACTGGGGCCGCAGGCCAACTGCGGCGTGCACGAGGTCTTCCGTGGTCACCTTTTCGTCGCCCGGAGAACCCTTCATCCTGGCGATCAGGTAGCGCACGGCCCGAGTTGAGAGCTCGGTGACGAACGCGGGCTTGTACCCCTCGGCTGCCTCAAACACTGCGTCCCAGTCGATTCCGTCGGCAAGGGATTCCTCGATGCACGACTGGACGAGCTTGGCAACTCCTTCCACGTCGAGGTCGTTAATCTCGATCATGGCGTCGAGGCGTCCCGGTCGCACCATGCCCTTGTGGATGCGCTCCGGGTGGTTGGTGGTGAGGATGCAGAGGATGCGCGTGCCCTTCGCGCTTACCCCGTCGAAGTCGTCCAGCAGTCGTGAGATCGCCTCGTGGCCTCCGGCTTCGGGGGCCGCGACCTGATCGATGTCTTCGTAGAACACGACCGAGGGCTGATACAGACGGGCGGTCTGCATGACTTCACCCAGATCGTCCCGGCCAGGGCGGGCCTTGATGAACGTCCAGCCATTCGCCACCGCCTCCTGACCTGTGAGCGTTGCTGCGAGCGTCTTGCCGGTGCCGTATGGCCCGTGGACGAGGACGGCCCGCTTGAGCGGGATGCCGAGGCGCTCAAACTCGGCGGTGTGCCGGAGCTGCGCCCAGACGTTCGCTTCCAGCTGGGTCATCACCTCTTGCGAGTAGACGACCTTGCGGGGATCGACGGCGGACAGATCGACGAACTCGGGGAACTGCTGCCCGTCGAAGGCACGGCCCCGGTACATCGAGCGTTCCTTCAGCTCCAGCTCGATCAGCGTGAAGATCCCCTCGACGGCTGCCTTGTACTTCTTCGGCCCGTTCGCATAGAGCATGAAGACGTTGCCGAAGTCGTTGCGTCCCGTCTCGGTCTGGAAGAGCAGGCCGGGGAACATCGGGAGTGCAAAGGTGCCCCAGGGGATCTGCTCCTGCTTGTCCACGTCCACGTTGATCGTGATCATGGCCGGAGGCTCAACCTGCGGGCCGAACATCGTCTGGTACACGGTCTCCTGGTGGCCGACGATGCCGAACACGCGCTTCAGCGCCTGCCACATGCACCAGGCGCCGTCCCAGGGCCGGTAGTTGAAGGTGCGGGAGAAGACGGTCTCTTTCTCCATCTCCTGCCGCTTCTTCTCCAGGAAGCCGATCGCGCCTTTCAGGTCCATGTTCTCCGGCAGAATCAGCCGGTTGCCCTGGTAGGTCACGTCGTCGTCGTCGTACAGCTTCCCGCCTAACTCTTCCAGGCGGCGACGGATTTCCTTCTGCGCTCGCGCCGCTTCCTTCTTGTCGTGCTGGTAATTCACCTCAATTGTTGCCATCTGCCCTCTCTCCGTGGGGAACGTCAGTTTCTGACGTTGGGTTCTGTTTTGGTTGCGGACGTGCTTCTAGGGCTGCGTCGTCTGAACCTCCTGAGAGTGGTGGGGGCCAGCGTCAGTTTCTGACGGGCCGTGGCTTTCGCGGGGCGGGAACCGATCGCTCTCGTCAGCGAGGGATCAAGGATTTCCCACTACAAGAACTATATCAATACAGTTGGGTCACTTGCAAGTTCTTACAGGCCGGAGCCTGCGGGTCTGCACCCCCAACAATTAGCGCAGCCCGCAGACTCCTGCCGTTCCCCACTCCGACCAGGAGTGGTGGTCTCTCAGCCAAACCAGGTAGGCGTAGTACAACTGTTCCCTGGGGGACACGTTGAAAGGGTAGTTCGCCTGGTCGCCTGGATGGTCGAACGCGAGTTCGTGCGGGCCACCGATCTTCTCCCAGGTGGACTGCAGGAACTGCATGCCGCCGAAGTAGCGGTTTCCTGTGTTGTCGTTCCACGCGCCTTCATGCGAGTGGATGCAAACTGCCTGCTTCAGCCACCACGCAGGCGCATGCCATGTCTTCGGCATGGCGGCGGTCGCGGTGGCAGTAACTACGCATATGAGAACGAGCAATAGGGTTGCAAGAAGCCTCAGCTCCCCCCCTTGTCCTAGTAGGTCGCCCCCCCGGTTAACTCACGGGGGGGCCTTCCTGTTTCGGTTTGGAGAAAGCTATCGGCTCAGATGGTCGGCTCTTGTGCGCCGCCCTTGCTGAGCACCGCCTTGCCCCGGAGCATCCAGGAGAGACGGTTCCGCTCACGCAGACCCTCGTTGTACAGCTCCACGATCGAGCGGTACACGTTGATCCAGAGCGACCCGCCCATCGTCAGCCCCGTCTGCCGAGCGCGGCCATGCAGGTTCGTGATGCCGATGCCTTTCAGCTTCGTCACGAGCCGACCACGATCAGATTCTGACGAGTGTTTGGCGATGAACCAGAAGATGCCTTTGAGAACAGACGACTGCGCGTTCTTGCCGCCGACATGCTCCCAAGTGTCACGAACAACTTCCAGTGTTTCTCCGAGCAGAGCCCCTGTCTCGTCCGCCCGGTAGAGAGCCTCGATGGTGGCGATGCAGTTGATCCCCGTCTCCTGGGGGGTCTGGTTGATTTCTGCCCCGTAGCGTGCGAGCAGCTTCACGATCGCCATCGACTCCGGGTCGCCTGCACGAAGCTGGGCCTTGAACCGCTCAAGCGGCCGGTCACCCAACTTCACGTTCGTCTTGAGGCGGAACATCGCCTCGACCTTGCCAGGGTCGGGGAACTTCTTGCTGTCCCGCAGGTTGATCACGCGGGCGTCCAGCTCCAGAATCCCCTGCTTGACGGCCGCGTTGGTGCGGTGCTGACCGTTGACGATGAACAACCCGCCATCCACTTCCTCGTCCTTGCGCGGCCCCCGGTCGGAGACGAGCAGGAGTTCGGAGGCGACGAGATCCCAGTTGTTGGCGATCTCATCGACGAGAGCTTGAGAGAACTCCCGCTGGTAGGTCATGTCCGGCCGGAGCAGGGCCAGCTTCACCTTCCTGATCTCGGATGCTGCGTGCAGCTCTTCAACCAACGTCGGCTGAGCCATTCTTGCCCCCCTTCCACTTCTTCAGTTCCGCAGCGCCCTTGGCTGTGCGCTGCCACACCTGCTTCCCGCCTGCCGAAACCCCCCTCTCCTTGCAGACGACAAGGCCCATCAGGTGAAGCACCCGGAGCCTCGCGGAGAGCATGGTGCTGGTGATCGCCTTGCGCTGCTCGGCTGTGAACTTCTTGAGCAGGTTCGGCACAAGCTCGCCGTTCGGGTAGAGACCCATGAACAGCGATCCCTCATCGGGCAGGAAGCCGATGATGATGTAGTCGAGCGGATCGACCAGGGCATAGTTGCCGGAGGCGATCTGCTCCTTGATCGAGCGTGGTGTTGGCACTCAACCCCTCTTCTTTCGTGACCGTCAGAAACTGACGGTCGGCTGAATTGCCCTGTCGTGGTGTGCTTTCGCCCACCTTCACTACTTTAACACTTCAGTAGTGTCTGTGTCTACTTACGGAAGTGGCTTGGTGCCTTTGAGGTTCAGGCTTGCCAGCTGCGTTGCCATCGTGCGCACGGCTGTGCGGATCACGTCGGACTTCTTGCAGCCCAGGTATTCGGCGCACCACTCGATCAGCTCATGGTCCCGCTGGTAGAGCGAGTACGAGCCTGTCTTGGTGGATCCCCGGTATCCCGTAAGTGATGTGCTTCCTTCCACGTCCACATCCTTTCGTTAGGATTAACTTGTGGACGCTATTGAAACACACGCGATGATGATTCGCCACCGGGCAGCGTTGAACCTGCTTGTGACGGCACCAACGGTCGAAGATCGCCTTCGGCTTCTGGATCAGGTTGTCTGCCCTGGCAACGATCTGTTGCAGGCGTCTCTATCCGAAGCTCGACGGCTTGCCGTCGATCGTCCCGCCAGCGTTCTTGTACGTGATGTTCCCACGCCCGACCGTGAAGTTCGGGATGGGAATGGTGCACGTCCCGCTACTCGTCCATTGCCCCGGCTGGATCGTGAACGTGCCGCTGCTCCCACCGGAGTTCGGTGGGCTAAACGTTGACACGTACCAGGGTGGGTAACTAGCGGTTACATCAGCGTCGGGTTCTAGCCGAAAGACTTGACCAGAATCTCGATGCGCTCCATGTTCCCGATCTCTTCGTCGGGAATGGCCCTGGCAGCGTAGGCCTTGGCCTCCTCCAGGTCGTTCGCGAGCACGGTGGTCGGGCTGACCAGGACGGCGGCGGGGTCTGTCACCACGTCGTCGCGGTCGAGGAGGGCCTGCTTGATCACTGCGTACTCGTACAGCTTCATTGCCGTAAACCTTGCCATCAGAATCCTCTCTGTATCTCTTTCGTGAGAACTGCTGCTTTCACCGCGATTTCGCGGAAGGTTAATCGATTTTTCCTACGTCTGTTGCACCCCCTTCGGTCTGTGCAGAGAACCTCTTGAGCGGTCCCGATCGGGTATCCGCAATTTAGACACCAGGCAACCTGTGACACCTCACCCCCTCTGATAGTAGAAGTCTAAACCTATCAAGTCGGAGTGACCTGCACAAGTTAATCTGTTAGTAAGTCCGCCGCAGTAGACGCATCTACGTTGATATTTCAGATAGTTCTTCTGCTGGCTCAACGACGACTTCGATTCTGGGGTTGGCGGACTTGATTTTGATGTAGTTGCCTTGGACGACTTGGCTGTCATCGTCGAAGACGCCGCCCTTCATCAGCCCGTCCAGCACCGATTTCAGGCAGTTGTCGCCGTCGAGTTTCTTCTTGGCGGTGAAGAACGCGACGGAAACCTGGACAGCCTGCGTCCCGTATTTCTCGCGCTGCGTCATCGCCATCATCGCGATCGAGTCCTCGTAGACCCTGGTGTCCGCTGGCGTGTAGATGGTGCCGGTTGTTTTGTTCAGTCGCGGCCTGCCCTTCGGCACAGGCTCCCCGAGCAGAACGAACTTCATGCGTCTGCGAGTACATGATCCGCGTGCTGCACGAAAAGCGCGAGCGCGGTTGACAGGATCGCGTACTTCACCTTCTTGCCGTCGCCGTAACTGATGCCCACCCTGTCAAGCTCGTCGCGTGCGGCCTCCAAAAGCTCGTCGAGAACGTCCGCTCCGTCCTCCCAACGCTCTGCTGGCACCGAGACAGCCCACGTTTTGCGCTCTTTCGGCTTCTCCGGGTCGTTTTCGATCTTCGGCTTCGGCAGCGGGCGCTCACAGGTGGGGCAGACAGCCCGCTCGTCGTGCACATGGCCGTTGCTTTCTGTCAAGACCGGGACGTTCGGGAAGAGAATGTCGTCGCCAACGTCAGAAACTGACGCCATCGGCGGCTGGTACTTCATCATCTGCGGGAACTCGGACTTGCTGTCGATCCACTGGAAGCCGTTGAACTGCTCAAACCAGATGGTGACTTCGTTGTTTGTGACCAGCTCGTGATGGGCGAAGCAGAGCGGCATCTTGTTGCCGGTGACGCGGCCGTCCGGGAGGCGAACCCAGTCGAAGGCTCCGCCCATCATCCCGCGTGAGAACAGGTGGTGTGCGTGGTCGGCTGGTCGTGTGCAGCCGGGTGCGGCGCAGTACGGGCCGATCTTCGGCAGCTCCTGCGGCCATTCCTCAGCGGTTAATCCCTGGACGTTTACGCGATCTTCGATCGGAAACTTTGTCAAGCTGACCCCTTCCAAGCTACGCAGTTTTTCCCGTAGCTCGGTCCGAATGAGCAGTAGGAACATGCCCAGTCGTGGTACAGCCCGTTTACCGGCCACGGTGTATCGGGGCCGTATCTTAACCAGAGGTCGTTCAGGGTGTAGGCGGCTTGCTGGATCATCAGCGCGGTCGCGTCATGGTCTGCGCTGTCAAGCCGCAAACCCGGCTCGTAGTAAGGGGTGATGACCTGCGGGGTGACCTGTTTGGTCACGACATGCCACTCGACTGGCTTCGCGTAGGCCATCGAGTAGATGCGTCCCTGCGTCAGCCATTTCGCTTTCGGCTTCTTCAGCCGCGCCCCAGTCGTCTTCCGCTCTATAAGAGTTTCCTTAGTTTCCACGTCGGTGTAGCCGACGACGGGGATGGGAACGTCAGGGACTCGTACTTCAAATCTTTCCTCAACGTTGATCGGCTGGACAGACGGGGAGGCCAGGTCGTGGTAGGCCTCCACCATCTGCCAGCCGTGTTCCCGTGTTTGCACGGGGTCTTTGTCTCCGAAGTCTGGCTCCTCGTCGGACTCCAGATACTCCTTGTCCCAGGTGCGGTGGTACGCCCCGGCCATGTCTTCGATCGTCAGGTTTTTGGCCGTGACGATCTTTTGGGTGAAGTTCTCCTGGTGGGTTTTGTGATCGACGGAGCCGATGAACTTGTCGATCCCCCAGGTTTCCGGGATGCGTTTGATCCTACGCAGCCTGAACTGTTCTGGACAGGTGATCAGCAGCGAGATCGCTGACGCGGACAGATGTTGGAACGGTGCGTCCCAGCCGGAGAGTCTCACTCAGAACGGAATGTCGTCGTCGGTGTCGAACAGCGGCTTGTCGGCTTCTGGCCCTGGGTCGGCAAAGAACTTGTTGCCGGTCTGGGTGGTGCCTCCGTCAGAAACTGACATCGGGACGATCTGTGGCTTCTGCCCGGTCATGAAGTAGTTCAGCAGCGTGTCGCAGTTGGCCCAGAACTCGGTTGCGGACGGTGAGATGAGAGCGGAGACCTTGGCTGCCGCTTGCCGCATGATCCTGATTTGTTTGTCACCGTCAGTTTCTGACTGGGTGATGGCAGGGTTCTGCACATGGCCTTGGAAGGCCGTGGTGGTCTGTGCGCGCTCCTGCGGGAGCCTGAAGTCGGTGGACTGCGGCTGTTGTGGCTGTCCGTTGCCTGGGAAGATGTCGTCCAGGTAGTAGTTGGTGTAGCCGTTGTTGTTCTGTTCTTCGTGCCCTTGGATCTGTGCGGGCTTGCCGATCAGGTTGGCTGCTTCTTCGGCCAGGTCGCGCCTGCCGGTTGACCATTTGACGTTGTTGTGGTCAACGATTTCGTAGAGCGTGAACGGCTTGTTGTCTCGTTTGCGAACGAGGTCGCGCTTGTTGACGGCCTTGATCATTGTTTCTTGAAGCAAGATGCCTCCCTTGGTGGTGGGAGGTTAATTCTACATCAAGCGTCAAGCCATTCTTCGTAGAGCAGCACAACTTCGGGGAAGACGAGTCGGAGTAGGTGCAGGTTTTGGTGGTCGGCTTTCTGGCAGAGGCGGAGCAGCTGGGCGGTGAACCAGTCGCCGTGGCCTTCCATGATCGCGTCGATGTTCTCTCGATCCCAGTCACTGACCACGGTACTCACGTCTCCATGATTCTTTCTGCCATTCCTGCAGGCGCTCCCAGGGGATCAGGTCGCGGGGGCCGATCGTTTTGAAGTAAAGGTCTTTGACTTGTTCTTCGTCGTCACGGATCGGTTCGGGTGGTAACTTCCAGCGTGGCTGCCAGCTCATTTCGGCTCACGCGAGTACCACCATTCGATTGATCCGACGCCGATCATGTAGAGGGCGAGGGCGGCGACGAATCCGGCCACCCAGTCGCGCTTGTAGGCGTTGAGGACGATCGCGACAATGCTGATCAGTATTGCGGTGGTTCTGTAGCTCATTCGTCCTCCTGTCGTTCAGGAAGGGAAGCAGCGAGAGCAGCACGGAGGTATTCCTTGAGGAAGTGCGGCGTGTTCTGGTTGCGCTCGACGTACTGCGCCGCCTTCGTGAGTGCTTCCACACGGGCCTCAGCAGCAAGTCGGGCACCTCTTTCAATCTCGGCCGCAACCTCCGTTCGCTGGAACTCCTGCCGTGCAGCGTCGCGTTGGTTTCTCAGTGAGACGACCTCAGCCAAGACGGAGTCCACCGTGACAAGCAGCGGTTCAGCGGGCCACTTCGTGAACGGGGCCAGCATCTCGCGTGCGCCGTCGAGGTTCGACTTCAGCCCGTCGCGTTGGTTTCTCAGTGAGACAACCTCAGCCTCAGCAGCGGCGAGAGCCTCGTCCGCAAGCCAGCCACGTCCGTCGCATCGTCCGCATGGCTGGGAGTGGCGAGACATTGAGGTGCTGACCCTTCCGCCTCCGCGACAGTTCGGGCACGGACGGCGTATTGAAAGCGCCTGGTCGCGTTGGTTTCTCAGTGAGTCCCGCTCGGCCAGCAGGGAGTCTCGGTCAGCGAGGAGGTCAGCGAACTCTTTCGCTTCGTCGATGTTCATGGGTTCCTCCTTTGTGGCGAGGGGCAGGGCGGTCGGTAGACGAACCAGGCCCGCCGCCCTGCCCCTTTTTGTGGCCCTTCCCCAGGTGTGCGTCGTCTGCCGACCGTTGCCGTGGTCGAAACCTGGGGCTGGGGCCACATTTAGGAGGCCGTCAGTTTCTGACGCTCCTTGATCGCTTGCTTCCAGCTGTTGTTGAGGGCGTCCCATTCCTCTTTGCTGGACGTGAGTGGTCTTTCTTCGTGCAGGTCGAGGTCGAGGCTGTCGTAGATGTTGAAGCCGAGGGTGTGTTCGTCGATCGGTTCCAGGTCGTGCTTGCCGAGCGCGTACCCGTAGGGGTCCATCTCTTCCTGGTAAATCTGTCCGAGCACGCATTGGCTGCTGTTGCCGATGTCGAACGTTTTCAGTTTGATCAGGTTGGCCCAGTCGGGGACGTGCTGGTCGAGCCATTCGACGCCTCGTTGGACTCGCGGGTCGCGTTCTTCTTCGGCGGGGTTTCGGGTTCGGCAACGATCGTTTCTGCCATCACCCGGTCGATTTGGTAGCGGTCGCGGGCGAGCTGTTCGCGTTGCTCCATGAGGCTGGTCATGCTTTTCCCCTTTCGTGTGTCCCTGATTGTAGAGGCGCGCAGGGCAGGAAGGAGACGTAAAACCTGCCCTGCTGCGCCATACCCTGGGGAGGAATCGAACCTCCGTGACGCGGTTTAGGAAACCGTTGCTGTTCCACTCAGCTACCAGGGTTTGTTGCGGTGAGTCCGCTGGATCGGGTGGGCGGCGTCGCCAGTGATGATTTCGCCGCCTTTCCGGGGCTCCTAGCGCCACGTCTCACCGCTGCTAGGAAACTTGTTGCGACGGGTCCAGACAGACGGATCGGGTGGTCCCAAGCCCTCCTCCCTTTCCGCAGGTCCCAGCCCCCTGTCCCGTCGCTGCTGGGAGATCAGGCTAGTTGAACTTGGTTTCTGCGTTGAACAGCACTTCGCAGTCGCACTGTGTGCCGCGCTCCTGGAAGAACTCGATGGTGCTGTAGGTGAAGTCTTCCCCGAAGCCCATGTCTCCGATCAGGATGGTTTCGGCCAGGTCGTAGCTGTCGCCGCATTCCCAGCTGATCGAGTCGTCGGCTGCCTTGGTGACGTTCAGCCCGTCTTTGCCTTCCAGACGGCCGAGGAACTCCTCCCACTGCGGATGCCCTGGACCCATGTGTGTCCAGACCACCTTGTCGCCCCCGGTGACGCTTCGCTGCTTCTGTCCGCCGATCGGAACGACGTTGCTCGTCGCGTCGGCATCAGTGACCTTCATCTGCTCCTCCTGCTAGTGGTAGAACACAACGCCCGTCGTGGGCTTCGTGAGTTTGCGTTCTTCACGCGGATGCATCATCCCTGCAGGTCTGCCCTCCTGCTCGTAGTGTTGTTCGTCCTCGACAGCCTTCACGAACAACGTCAGTTTCTGATCGTCTGACGGTTTGCTGATCGTGCAGGCCGACTCGCCCTCCGGCAAGTCCAGCTTCATCAGCAAAGCCTCCAGGTTGCGCCGAGTCAGCTCAACGAACACCGACCTGTCGTACATCGTCAGCTTCATCAGGCGTCCAAAGGAATGTCGATCGGGTCGTCAGGCCGTGGCCCGCCGTGTTGCACGTACAGATGTTCCGCCAACGTGCGCGGCCCTGCGAACTCAGCACCACACCGGTCGCAGGTAGCCATCGCCGTCGAGGGCAAGTTAAGCGCAGCGAACATGTTGATCGCCTCATTCAGCCGCGCACGCGAAACAGTCAAATCATGATGGATGCTCTTTAACAGAGCCTCAACATCATCAGGCTGCGTAGGCATTCGTGGATGACTCCCTGCTCCGGCTTAAGGGGTTTGTTTGTTTTCAAGTCAACTGCACTTCGACGGATACATGCGAGACGGCAGCAGAGGATGGAGCCGTTCCTCCCCCTGGTAGGGAAGGAAGCAGCATGCGATCCGTATAGCTGTCGGAAGCAAGCTCGTCATCAGCTCAATCGGTGCCCAGGCGCTCTTTACCACCTTGCTGACGCTCCCGGCCTTGCGGCCAGCGGCGGGGGTTCTCATGGAATCTGGGAAGGGGAAACAGTCACCCTCTAACGGCCAGTCCCAGGTCCTTGTCTACCGCAGGGAGCTGTCTTAATCAGCTGTGCTCGTGTAGACTACGCCCCGTCCTTAACTTCGCGGTCGGGACACTAGCATGACCCGTCGGACCGCATCGCGCGATCCGGCGGGTCATGCTTCTTTTCAGGCGTGGACTGGGGACTCGGACTTCACCTTCCCCGTCCAGACTGGCGGGAACGTCAGTTTCTGACGTGCCTCGATCTCTCTCTTCCACTGGGGCACCAGACGCCTGACGTACACGAACGCATCCTGCTGCCGACGCGGAAGGTCTCTCGCCCCCTTCAGCATCATGCCCCGTATGTAGCCGCCGAACACCTGCCCGAGAACGCACCCGCCGAAACTGTTCGTCAGCGGCCTGGTGATCTTGTGCTCCCAACCCGGAGCCTCGCGGTCGAGCCATTGCGCAGCCCCAGCCACGTCAGCATCAGCGAACATCCGTCTCCTTCCCCTTGCCTCGTGTTGGCTTCAGGTCTTTCTCAGTCAGCGGGTTGCCCCATCTGCTGAACTTGACCTCTCCGTCGTCTTCCAGCTTCGGCGTGTTCGCGAAGCCCCTGGCCTTAGTCACGCTCTGCCGCTGCAACTCCGACATGCCCCTCGACCCCAGGTTGCGGGCGCGGTTCTGCCCACCGATCTTGCCGCCCCTGCGCCCAGTCTCCTGCCTGAACGCCAGGATTTCCTCCGGCGTCATGGTCTTGAACAGCCCCACCCTCTTCTCGCGCTTCGGTGGCTCAATCACAACCGCCGCCTCCGCCTCGGCCTTACGCCGAGCCTTGTTCGCCTCCCTGGTGGCGACGCCGCGCTTGGCCTGCTCGCTGAGCTGCTCGGCCGTGTACTTCTCCAGCTTCTTGATCGACCCGGCTTTCCCCAGGGCGGCATAGTCCAGCTTGGCCGTCTTTCGCTTTTCAGCCATAGCGTCAGAATCTGACGGTCAGGACTTCTTGCGCGGAGCGCGTTTCTTCGGGGGATCGACCACCTTCGGTGCGTCGTAGTCGGCCTCGGTCTGCCCAGCGTCCTTGAAGAAGTCTTGCGTCGATGCCATCGGAGACTGTGTGCGTGCCACCGTCGCCTTCGCAACGCTTCTGAACGTCGCACCGACGCTCTGGCCGCTGATGCCCGAACCTGCGTAGTGCATCGAGTTCGTGTGCTGCCCGCCCATGCTGACGAACTGCTCGCGAGCCTTCACTGTTGAGGCGAGGAAGACGATCGTCCAGTTGTCGAGAGCCTGCTTCTCCTTGATCAGCTTCTCGACCCCCTCGTGCGTCCATTCCTTGGAGTCGTTCTCGTTCCCGTCGGTCATGATCACGATCGTGTACCTGTCGGCACGCCGCATCGCGGAGTCGGAGATCGCCTTCCCGATCGCGTCGCGCAGCGGTGTGTTGCCTGACGGCTGATAGTTGCTCGCCGTCAGCTCCGGCACGTCCTTCACCTTCACGCCGGAACACAGCGGGCGGAAATACTCGTCGCCCCTGGACGAGAACAGCATCAGAGACACCAGTGCCTCCGGCGTCTCTTTCTTCAGCGTGGCGAAATATGTGTTGACGCCACCGATCGTGTCGTCTTTGACCCCCTGCATCGATCCGGACTCGTCCAGCACGAACGCGACCAGGGTTGTCTGACCTGCATCTCCTGGAACTTTCATTGATCTCCCTTCGGTTTGCGTTGCAACGAAGCGCACTCCTTCTGCGAGCACCACTTCGGGATGTTGCTCGGTGAGCTGCCGACGGTTGGCCCGCCGCAGTTCACACACGTTCCGATGTAGTGGGTGCGCTTGAACTCTTTCGCCCTCGCGATCGTCAGCTCACGGTTGCGCAGATACCACAGACGACCTGCCTTCTTCTGATACTCCGCCCGCTTCTCCGGGTCTTTGCGAGGCATTAACCACCCCTTCAACTAGATTAGTTGTAGGATATTCGGGCACACCTATGGCGGAGGTTCAATGACCGACTCTGAATGGTGGACACACGAACACCACCACGACACGCCTGAGTGGGCAAGGGAAGCGCTCAACAAGATTTTCCGCTGCCTTGCCGATATCAAGGAACTGATTGAGAGTTTCGTCTTGCTGCCGCAACGGGCAGCGGTTTTGTTCCTAGACAGCGAAGGAGAAGAAGTGGCAGATATCTCAGTAAGCAACGACGTAAGCCTCGTCAACGCGGCGGTCGCTTTCGCTGACGCCAAGGGCGACGCAACGTCCCCGACCGGCTCCGTCTCGTGGGCGTCCTCGGACGACACGATCGCCACGGTCGATGGCTCCGCCGACCCGACTGGCCTCACCGCTGTAGTTAATCTTACGGGCGCAACGGGTTCAGTTGCAATCACAGCCACCGACGGTGGCTCTGGTGTTTCCGGTTCCGGCAACGTGACCGTCACGGCTGGCCCTCCGGCCACAGCCGAAGTCAGCTTCTCTCAGTAACATCCTCAGTGGGGGACGGTTCCTGGCGGGCCGTCCCCCACACTTAATCTTCCCAGCGGAAGAAAAGACCCAGCACCCATCTGGTCGCTTTGGCAATCAGCATGAGCGGCAACAGGATCAACAGCACCGGGAGTAGGGCACCCTCACCTAGGTGCGGCAGCTTAATCTTCCGCATCTTCGACCTTCTTGCCCCAGCCACGGCCGGGAACCACGTCTTCATCGTCAGAAACTGACGCTGCCTCCTGGAACTCCGGGTCAACCATGCTTCGGTTGCGTCCCATCCGTGAACGGATCTTGTGTGACATTTCGCCGCCGATCACCTGATCCAGCCAGCAGACCAGATGGTATGAGCAGCACGTCACCTTGACCCCGTTGATCTTCATCGACCAGTGGCCCCAGATGGCATCCGAGCATGCTGTGACGACCCCTCTGTCATTGAGGCCGATCACCTTCGTGCATTCCAAACACTTCGTTCCCACTGGCACTTCTGTTTCGTAGTCTGGATCGCAGACAGGCGCTCCCCACGACTGACCGAACCAGCGAACGTGCATCACCCCTCCTCTTCTTCTGATTGTCCCCGTACCCACCCTCGCAGGGCCTCTGGCCGAGTTTGTAGGCGGTAGATGATGAGTTGTGATTCGTCATCTGTGATGGCTCGGCGGTACATCTTCGGTCGCCCTTGAGTTGTGAAAGAGGGTCGAACCGTTCAGACCAACCGATCGGGTTCGGCGTAAGCCGAGAACCACCGCGCACACTCTCGTACAGAACAACAGCCCTGCTACCGACAATCAGTTAGTCAGGAATGTCTGTTTCCCAGTTCGTCTGCTGGATCAGAGAGTCCAGCTCAGCGATCTGGGTGTTCAAAGAATCCTCCAGCCGCCGCATCTCCGCCACATCAACCGTGGACGTGTGGGCCAACTCCGAACGCATGTACCGGTAGCGGTCAGAGCTGGGCGTGGCCGAGTCAGCGGTCGTGCCGTACAGGTTGCGCATCCTGATCAGCGACTCCCTGTCCTGCAGCAACGCCAGCAGCGTCCTCTCCCCGACCATCGTGGCCGCGTTCGTCAGCGCGATCTTCTCCACCAGGTCACGGAAGTCAGCCGACGCGATGCTGTACTCCGAGATCAGCAACGCCGGATCCTCCGTCGCCTGCTGACCCTCCTGCACAAGACAGTTCGCCTTGATCCTGCCCTTCAGATCGTTCAGCCTCTGGGCCAGCTTCGCCCGCTGGCTCAATGCAGCTCCCAACTTCATGCTTCCTCCTTGGTTAATTTCGCAGCCTTGTCTGACCACGAGAACGATTCAAACCAACCAGCCTTGTGCATCTCGTCATGACCCTCGGTCAGACGACAGATCAGCTTCTCCTTGCCGCGCTTGTACTCAGAGCGGCACATTCGGTGCGGAGATTCAAGGTCGATCTTCTCAATGTTTGAGAAGCACCAGCGGAACCAGACCGTGGACTCCACGTCCATCACGTTGAAGAACAAACTGTCGATCGTCAGACGGTGCGGGTGCGGGTTCGGAACCCACATCGCGTCGTAGTCGTACTTAATCTTCTCGTAGTCGAGCAGGTCACGGTACGACCTGATGTTCCCCAGCTCGTCCGGCGACTTGCGCGGGTAGAGAAGGTGGGCAGCAGCGAGGTCTTCCGGGTTTCTGATCACCAGGATGCGAGCCTCCATCGGCTCAAGCAGCCACGCCGACCGGTAGTCACCGAACCCCTCACCCTTGCACCACTCCCACCATTCGGAGCAGCCGCCACCGTAGGTGGAAGTCCAGATGCCACCCGTCGGCTTCCAAAAGGTTGAGGAAGCATTTACTGCATCCTTCAGTCTGGTTGGGGCGGGGACGGCATCTTCCTCGCTCAACCAGAGCTGCGTCGGTAACTTCATTACTCCCCTTTCAGCAGGCACTCCTCGCAAATCACATGGCCGTGAACTTCACCTGTTGCCAGGTCGATGTACTCGGGTTCCATCGCGCCCATCTTGCTCGCGTCCTCGCCGCACACGGCACACTCGCCAATGTGAATCTTCATGAACAGCTCGTCCATCGGTGGCATGTCAGGGAACAGCTGACGGAACTCCTTAATCGCCTCCGGGTGGATTTTCACGTTAAAAGACCCGTCCGGGTTCGGCTTCAGGTTGAAGTCAGCTTCGCCGTACATCTCCGTCAGTTTCTGACGCCGCTCCTCCAACTTGTTCTTGAAATATGTCAGTAGTTCTTCGGGCGTTTCGGGCAGCGTGTGCATCGTCACCTCGTCGCCGCTCTCACGGGCGTTGAGGATCGCCAGATCGCCGCAGGTGCCGCACATCGGGACGGTGGTCGGGTCGTCGGCCAAGAGCTTCTGCCCGGACGGTGCGACGTAGATCGCCGCTTCGCAGACCGAACAGGTGATCGTGATGGCGCCCTCAACGACGATCGAATCGTCGCTCTCGACAAGCCCGCAGATCAGGATGGCTGATTCGCCGGTTTCGGGAGCAGCATTTTCCACTTCACCTTGTTCTTCAGGCTCTTCCATCTTTTCTTCCACTTGTTCTTGCCTCCGGTCAGAAGATCGTCTGCGTAGAGGGCGATCCAGATGAGGATAAACGGGTCAGGTTCACCGAAGTTAACTGCAAATGAGATGGGGAACCAGATGACGTAGAGCACAGCCAGCTGCCAAAGTCTGAACCTGCTTGGTGTGGCAAAGACGTGCTTCAAAACCCAGAGCGCCCGGTAGAAATCTCTTTGGGTCACTGTTCCCGCGTCGGTTTTTTTGTGGAGTTTTTCAGACTGTTTCTTAATTAGGAGCATGACCATTGGGTAGGTGATGATCTTCCCAAGCCCCTCCTTGCCCTCCCGACAAGTCCAGATCATGACCACGACGGCAAGGATGCTCCACGCCCAACTGTTCACTGCCATCTCCTTGACCACCAGATCAACAGTCGGTGCCACCAACCACGTCTAGAAATCATCTCGTCTCCTGTAAGTCTGAAGCGGCCGTGCCCCCACCGTCGAGGGCACGGCCGTCAGTTTCTGACACTACGACTGGGCGATGATATTGAACTGCGGCTCCGGCACCTGGAACGTCCAGGCAACCGCAGCCTTCGCGGTGAACACGTTCGGATTCACACGCAGGAAGTAGTGGTCGAAGATTTTCTCCCCGTTCTCGTCGAGGATCAGCTCTCCGGTCTTCTCGTCAACCCGTGGCGAGGAGTTAACCACCTCGACGTACAACGTCCTGTTGTCCCGTTCGTTGTCCGTCGGCAGCTGCCAGAGGATGCCGAACTCATCCTGCTGCCTCTTTGTTCCTCCGCCGTCACGGAGGAGGTTCTCGATCCCGTACTTGGTCATCAGGTCGCGCCTGACGGTCACGTTCGGGACGGAGAGGATCAGCTGTGGCGTCAGCCGGTCGTACTTGTCCACGCAGTAGTAGTTAATCAGCCAGTGCAGCGCGGACTGTCCGGTGCCGATCGGCGGGTTAAGAGCAGGCAGCCTTCCTACGCTCTCGTAGTACATGCTGTTATTTCCCCTGCCGATGTGGTTTTCCAGCGTCCAGGTCGAGCAGAGACCTGTCCCCTTCGACGGCTTGAAGTCGTCGATCGTCGGCCACTTCTTGTTCTTCGCCACCCATTTGCAGAACTCGGTGTAGATCCGCTTCTGCGTGTACGGGCGACGCATCTGCCTGCGGTGCACACGCAAGGAGTTCTTGAACTCGGCCTCCGTCAGGTTGAGCAGCTGCATGATCTGCTCGTCCGAGTACCTGCGCACCGGCGTGCCCTTCGTCTCGTGCAGGGTTTCGTAGGTGTCCTCGTACTGTTGTGTTCGACGGTTCCAATACCGGTGTATGCGCTTGTGCGTTCGCTTCACCCAGACGGCTTTGCTGGTCGTGTCTGCCTGGAGCGTCGCGATGATGCGTCCGACCTGAGCCTCCGACAGCGGTTCGACAACCACCGCAGGCTCAGGAGCCGCAGGAGCAGCAGCCTCTTCGGTCTGCTCCTGCGGCACCATTGCCAGAACCATTAGTCGTAGACGCGCCGCTGCTTCGCGGCGAGGCTCGGCTCGTACTCCCGCTGGTTGCTGATCTCATGCACACCAGCGCCAACCAGGAGCGTCTCATGCTCCTCGTGGACGAACTCCGCGACGGTGCCCTGCGGCACGACCAGATACCGCTTGCCGTCGCGCTGAATGACCCGGACGCCCTTCGTCAGCACCCGGTGGTGGTGTCCGGTCGCCTCGCCCAAGGCGATGATCAGACCCTTGCCACGGACACGCGGCACGTTCGTGCCTTCCTTGCGCAGCCTCTTCGCGAGGCCCTCGTCCTCGATCTTGCGCAGGAGAATGTCACCCTGCCGAATCAACTCTGCCATCTTCCGTCCCTTCTGCTGCACCGTCAGTTTCTGACGGCTGGTTGAAGATTGATGTTTCAGCCGTGGGCATCGGCTCCCTCAGCACCCAACGCTCAAACGTGCGGTTGCAGAGACAGAGCGGGTCTCGCTTCTCACGGATGAGACGTATTGCCTCGGCCCTGCTCAGGCCGAGTTCGACCAGCGTCATCGCGGTGACGACGCTAGACCTGTTTAGACCAGCCGAACAGTGGATGAGTGTGCGCCCATGCCGACGCCACATCTCGACGACGGCTGCCGCCGCCACCATCACATCCCGCTCCTTCGGCTGGAACCAATCCTCGTCCATCATCGGCACATGAATGAACATCCCCTTGTAGTTGCCCACAGTTTCGGGGATGGCTTCCTCGCAGCAGACCACGAGGTTGTTGCCGAGATACGAGCTTGGTCTTCCCCCCTGATAAATGCCAGGGGCGATCTTGCTAACAACATCTAGCTTGGAAAGTCCTTTGATCGATCGTCACCTCCCCCGTACTGCTTGTGGGCATCCCAGCCAAGCATGAAGTACATGACACCGATCGATTCGACGGTGAGCTGAACCAGCTTCGCCTCGGTCTCTTCGTCGTTCACGCTCGCCACCCTGTCCATCACTGTTGACAGCATGTTGAAAGAGCTTGCGCGGATCCGGGAGATTACTTCCGGGTCAACGTTGTTGCCTCTCGCCCAACCGCTGACTCGATCGCCTTGTTGGGCACCCATCAGCACATGGGTGCTCTCAGCGATCAGACGTTGCACGTCCTCCCACTCAAGCATCTTTGGCTGCACCTCCCATCTGGACGGCGGCTTCCCAGGCGAAACAGAACGTCTGGAAAGCCACCGTCCCGAGCAGGGAAGCCAGGTCATCGTCGTCCATCTCGGCCGCCATGACCAGCTGGCCCTCGTCCGTCACCCCGGTCGGCTCAGCCCGCTCCTTCAGAGCGGAGAAGAACTCCTCCTTGATGTTCCAGGTGACGGTGCTGATCAGGGTGTAGAGAGCGTCCGGGTTGATCCCCCTGGACTCAGCCCACGGAGTGATCTCCACACCCTGCCCGCTGCCCCCCATCAGCTCTGTGACGAGCCGATGGAAGTCCTCTATCTCGATCGGCACTACGGATACCGAACGATTTTGCGAAAGTCGGCGTCCTCCGCGTCACGCTGATCGCGGTTCCGTCCGAAATACTCCTTGTCGGAGAGCGGGGGATGCTCGACTTCGCCGCTCACTACTTCGGGTGGCAGCTCATCGGCTGCCTCATCTTTTGGGACCGCAACAACCCCCTTCGTGCTCTCGCCCTCCATCAGCTGCAGGATGTGCTGCCCGTGCTGATGCTCGACGACGCGCAGGCCGTGCTCGGCGTTCTCCAGCTCGACCTTCACCTTCGTCGCTTCCAGCTTTCCCTTCAGCCCGATCACGCTGAGGGCGCGGTAGCCGACGATGACGCCCCCGGCAACCGCACCTGCGAACAACGTCAGCAGGATGAACCCACCGATCGTCCAGAACATACTCACACCTCCGTGTTGAGCGATGGCGCTTGTGTAGGGAACGATCCCCAACAAGACGGTCTCCTTTCGTCAGAAACTGACGTGCAGAAACCCTCGGTCATGTTGATGGTGACGGGGGTTCACCTTTGCAATGGGTAACCCGCCACCCTCCGGCCCGAGGGTTTCTTACTTGTCGCGACGATTCGCCAGCTCTGCCAGCTTGTCGAAGAAGTGGTTCTCCAACAGCGTCTTCAGGTGGCTCTTGCCCTCATGCTCTGAGGTGATCAGGATCAGGATGATCGGGATGATCAGCAGCGCAAGGAAGCCGCCGCCGCCCTCGATGAGGTACATCGCAAAGTGATACACGTTCTCCTTTCCTACTTCTCCGGCCACACCAGCTTCGTGACCTTGTAGTTGGGCTTGATGTGCGCGTTCAGGTACTGGCCGACGCTCAACGCCCGACTCATGGCCGTTGTGCGCTGTCGGCTGACGCCTTCGTAGAGATACCAGTTCGCCCCCTTGAACTGGACGAACAGGCCGCGTGAAGTCCAGGCGAAGAACTCCACGTTGCCGCTGTCTGCGACCTGGTAGCCGTTCAACGTCAGGTCGTCTGAGAACTTGTAGCTGCCCTTGTTCCTGCCTCTCTTTGCTTTCTGCAACATCACTGGCTCCTATCTCCCAGGCTTTTCCACCAGCCCGGTGTGCTTGTTATGCCATTCCGTGATCGTGTGGCTGTCGTCCACCGACACAACCTCTGACTGTTTACCGCACCTGCACTGACCCTTGGCCTTGCCACGCCAAGTCAGGATCTGTAGTTCATGTTCCCAACGCTTATGTAACGGCAAGGAATCTCCAATCCGCGTCAGAAACTGACGCCCGGTTAACCGAACGGTTCTTTCTCCCCGGTCATGTTCAGCAGGAAGCCGCCGATGATCGCCTTCGCCCACTCCAACTTGATGTGGGCTGGTGCGTTAATCATCATGCGCTGCATCAGTTGACCGAGCTGGCCGCTGTCGATCATGCGTGAGCATGGGCCACAGACACACCAGTGTCCCATCGAAGCCCAGTCTCCGTCACCGAACGGCGACGGGATACCAGGCAGAACGAAGTCTTCGCAGCCGTAGTCCCACTCCGGGCCTGAGTCACCGCAGAAATCACAGATCGGAGAGGTAACAACGTCAACCTCTCCGTCTTCGATCTTCACGATGTGAATTGCTGGAAGACGAGGTTCGGCGTCCATAACCACCCCAAATCCGTCAGCGGTTTTTGTGGATTTTTCAGAACTGTTTTAGGTAAATAGATCGTTTTCGTCAGCCCCGATATTCCTCCGCGCCTCGACGCGCACAGCAACGACATCACCGTTGCGGTCGAGGAGCACGAACACACCCGGATACGGCTCCCGCTTGGAAATCGGGCTGCCCCCCGGAATGCGACTGACGACGACGCAGGGGACGCTGTTCAGTTCCGTTTTGTCCGCCAGCATCGTAAGATACGGGGAGCCGGTGCTCCGTTGCCGCTCCGCCTCCTGGATCTCCTCGGGCGTCTTCGACAGCGTGAACATGCCTTTCAGTGAGCCAGCCATGACCTCACCGTGGCCTCGTTCGCAGGCCGGGTCGGACGGTAGACCCTTGCGTTAGGGCCGTAGTCCGGGTCGTAGTTAATCAGCCCCAACGTCACCAGAGCGTAGGCGAGATCATCCTCGACATACACCTGGGAGTGCGGGCCACGCGACGGGATGATCTGTGTCTTCCCGACAGCGTGCTTCGGCGCAAGCATCGCCATTTCGTCTCCTTACTTTCGATGTTCACCTGGATAGCCGGTCGGGAACTGCATGAGGAACTGCCAACGTCTGAACACCAGGGTCAGGTAGCGCTCAACGACCCCTTCGATATCAGGATTGGCGTTCCCGGCGATGTTCACCGTCTCATACCCGTTGTCACGAAGCCAAGAAGCGGCACTCTGGTAGAAAACGTCGCACTGCCACTCCCCTCGCACCCTCACGATGGGAATGTCCAGGTACGGCTTGTTGTTTTCCTTCAGCTCCTTCAGCGTCAGCTGCTCGCCGCGTGAGTTGAAGGTCGTCGCCAGCCGGATCGTTGCGTCCGACGAGATGACGTTCATCTTGGTGCGGTACGGGTAGTTGTAGGACCAGGTTGCGTAGAGCCCATACAGCTCCATCTCTTCCTGCGTTCGGAAGCCACCCTTGATCCGCCCCAGCTTGGGCGTGCAGCCGCCCGTTTCGATCCCGCAGGCCTTTGCCGCCCGCAGACCGGCGATATCGGCACCGACTTGGGCACCAGAAATCACCTTCATTTAGTCTCCTTTCACACCGTCAGAAACTGACGTTGCATTCGGTGGGGGGAGCCATCTGGCTGCGCACAACCCACTACTTACATTATAACAGCTGGGAGCACCACTTTCAACTTTTGGGCGTCCGATATCCCATGCTTAAATGCACGCTGTTGCGCCTTTACCAACAAATCTTTTCGGTGGGTGCCAGCGCATACAGCGTCAGGAATCGCCAACCCACACATTGGCATCCAGGCCCGGTGCGCGACGCCGAGTCTTTCTGTCGCAAGCACCTGGACGAGGCGTTCGACAACATGGGAATGTTCCTGCGCCCGGAATGGTACGACGACAGCCTGCAAGACCTTGTGATTATCCTGCAACGACTGGAACGCCGCTTCGATCCGGGGAGGATGCAAACCTTTGAGCAGTTCGCACGATTCGTCATTCCCAAACGAGCCGTTGATGTTGGGCCAAGGCGAGTCCTCGGACGAAATGGAGGAAAAGTCCAGGATTACGTCTTCGACGAGCTGGACGAGAGCGCTAAGGGATTTGGATTTGGAGTCACTCTCACCCCGGTCGAAGGCGGTGAGAGTGGTGATTGGGGACGAGATGCCCGATGGTTACTCCCTGAGCACGCTCGCGAAAGAGCTAGGGCGAACGGCATCCTGGGTCTCCGATCGCCTCAACGAGCTGCGTAGCGAAATCCTGCTCAACAGCGGCTACTTCCTGCCGCTGACAGATGGGGAGTTCGACGCGCTCGTCGCCAGCGTCCGTGAGTTCGGTGTCCAAGTGCCTGTCTTGATCGGTGAGCATCAGTTAATCGACGGCAGGCACCGCTGGCTGGCCTCTGAACAGATTGGTCTGTCCGAGATCCCAGCCAAGTTCATTCTTGGCTTAACTGCCGAGCAGGAACATGAGATCGCCGTCGCGGTTAATACGGCACGCAGGCATCTGAACCGCAAGCAGAAAGAGGCGATCATCCGTTCGGAGCTGAAGCGTGACTGGGCGCGTAGCTCACGGCTGATCGGTGCGATCACCGGCACCTCGTCCGTGACAGTCGAGGCTGTCCGTGCGAAGATGCGCTTTGAGGCAGAGTACGAACCAACGCATGAGGAAGTTCAGACTGTCCGCACAGAGATCGAGACGTGGACTCCCCCAGCAAAGGAGGAGGACGTTCGTGTTTCGGCGTCCGGTCAGGTCAGAACAGCCTACGTCGAGCGCGCTCCTGTCGCTCCAAGCCCTGTCGCAACAGTTACTTGCCAAAGCTGCGGAGTTGTCCACAACTTGTTCCGTAACGAATGGAGGATCGAACTTGCCTGATGAGATCAACGAGCCGCCGCTGGACTGGGGATCAATCCGCGAATCACAGGTTAATTTCGCGGAGATGGTCTTCACTTATTTCCAAGCGCTCTGCAACGCAGGCTTCACTACAGATCAGGCTCTTGGCCTGACACTCGCTTATCAGGCCGGGATTCTGGCGAAATGAACTTCTGCCTGCTCGCTGCCTTCATCGCCCCGTAGAGCATGAAAACCGCCCGTCGCACAACGTCGCCCCGGCCCATTCCGAGCATGTCGCAGAGTTCATCCAAAACCTTGATATCGCCCTCATGCATGCGAAGGCCGACCTGCTTGTTGGTGCGCGGCTTGTACTCTTTCCTAAACTGAGCCAACCTATCATCATCGGGCATGACTGATCCTTCCAACGAAATCGCTGAGAATCCTGAGCCTTGGGAGAAGCCGTTCCTAGAGGCATACATCAGCAGCGCCGCCTACGGCACTGTCGCGAAGGCAGCCGAGCAGGTGGGCGTCAACACCACGGTCGTCAACAACCGTGTGAAGGTGTCGCCCAACTTCAAGCTACAGCTTGACGCCGCCCGCGAGCTGATCAAGGGCATGACACGCTACGAGATCATCAGGCGGGCGCTAGAGCCGAACGAGAAGCCGGTGTTCCACCGGGGAGAGATCGTCGGCTACATCAAGGAATGGGACAACAAGCATCTGCAGTGGGTCGCGGAACGCATGATGCCCGAGGAGTTCCACCTGCCCACCCGCATCGAGTTCGCTGGCGACCATGACGGCGCGATCAATTTCAAGTTGGATCTGGGTGGTCGGGTTCCTGAGATAGAGGCCGCTCCTGATGAGGAGGAGTAGCGTCAGTTTCTGACGGTTCGTAGCCGTCGGTGTCGAACCACTCAAGCCAGCCTGGGAACAACGCTCCATGCGCGTTGTCCACGTTCTTCCCGTGCTTTTCCATGTGGCCGTAAAGCAACTGGCACTGTCCGTAAACAGGGTGGGTGTTACGGCATTGGGCCATCAGGCTCAACTTTTCCCCAGTACAGCGTGAGCCGCTTCCACAGCGGCTTCTTGTTGCTGTGCAACCAGGCGAAAGCGATCTTCCAGCGGTCTCGTCAAAAGTGGCAAGCGCCCTTCGCACAACCTGGGACATGTTGAGGTGTAGGTCGGAGGCCAGCGTCCTCAGGCGTTCGGCCTCTGTGGGATCGAGCCGAATTGAGATAACAACCCCGTGCGGCTTCCCCTCAACTGCCTCGGCGTGCTCCCAATCCATCTGTTCCTTTAGTTCGTCGGTCATCCGGTCACCTCCTCGGGTTCTTGTGCCTGATGTCTTTCCAGGGCGTGCGGCCACTCATTTTTCTCCTTCAATGTCAAAAACCAGCGGTTGATTAACTGGTTTGTATTGCACATCAACGTAGGAGGAATTGTGCACAGGCATATCCCCAAGCAGGGTGTGCTCCCCGTAGTCCTCATGGATATGCCCGCAAACCACATGCAGCGGGTGGATTCGCCGCAGCTGACTGGCAAGGGCGGTTGAGCCGACGTGCTCTCCGCCGATCACCTTGTCGCCCGCGCTGTAGGGAGGATCGTGCGTGATGAACACGTCGATCTCTCCGTCCCCTGGGACGCGGGAGAGTCTGTGCGCGATCTCTTCTTCCGTGGAATGGAACGCCCACATCGGCAGATGCGGTACATAAGGAGTTCCGTAGAACACGTACCAGCCGACCTTGCAAACGTCGTCGAACAGATACGTCCACTCCAGATCCCTGGCGTAACGTGGGCCTGCGTCCGGGAAGGCGTAAGAGCCGAGCGCCCAGCGCCCAGCCATCGCAGGGTCGAACAGGAAGTCGTGGTTGCCCGCAATCCCGATCACGTCGGTGAACTTCTCCTGCTGGTAAATCAGCCAGGGGTTGAGCTTGCGCTCAGCGAAGTTTGATTGCCCGAGAAAGGTGTGGTCGTCTACCGGCATCACGTCACCGGCGATCACTAGCACGTCACCTTCGGGCAGTTCGTCGGGCAGGAAGCCGTGTAAGTCCGCGACGCTAACTATCCGCATCGGTTTGGTTCCGAGCTGATTCTGCTTCCTGGCGCAGCCGCTTCGCGTAGTAGTGGATCGCCTCGCGCATCACTTGCGACTTGTTGTTCGTCCCTCGTAGCACCATCGCTGACTTGAGAACGATTCTGTCGCCCTCGGTCATGCTGAACGCTTCTGGTTTGGTGCGCTGAGTCACTTCGGCCCCCATCTGATGAAGTGGTGGATTCTGATGTACCAGTTCCTGCCTTCTCGTTTCCAGCGGAACCAGTCACCCAGGGCAAGGTCATAGAACTGTTTCTTGTTGCTGTCTGTGGTCATGTTGGAATAGCGGTAGCCGCTTCGACACCCTTTCGTTTCACCCACACGTCTACGAGCAGCGCCGATGTGCGGTAGTCGAGTCCGGCGTCTGGGCCTGCGTCGCTGCGGCAGAAGTGCGCATGGTCGATCAGGTGGCCGATGCCTCCGATCACCATGCGCAACGCGCACTCACGGTGTGCGTCGTAGGTGATGATGTCGGCTCGTTCTTCGTAGGAGTGGATTGGCTCTCCGCAGTGGAAGCATTTCATGCGATTTTCCCTTTCTTTGAGCCAAGAACGTGGTAAGATCAGAGGCGCGTTTAACGGCCCCTGATCCTTGAAAACTGAGGAAGTGTTACCGTCAGTTTCTGACGGTTAATCAGTGATCGGGAGTGGGTTGGTGGGCTTGCTCGCCTTCTCGTGCGCTTTGTGCGCTGCCTCCAAGTCGCGAGGTTCAGCGATCTCCGCGTACACGTCGAGCAAGTCCACCTTCCCGGCAACAAACCTGTCGTGCAGAACGATCTCGTCCCGCTTACAAAGTCTGCGCATCTCCCAAATGTGGAGGGTGCGAAGGAATCCTTCCCACTCTGCTTCTTTGATGGGGTCGATGGTTTTCAGAGGAAGTAAATCGGATTCCTCCGTGATCTCTGGGGCGACCACCATCGCTTCAGTCATGGCTTGGTTCTCCTATCGGTAGAAATGGCGGCGAGCAGCGCAGCCTGCTGCGGATTGGCCGGTTCCTTTGGCTGCCCGCCTGCGGAAAGGCCGAACTTCTCCGTGCACCAGTCGAGGGCAAGAAGGAAAACCTCATCCTCTTGCGGATCCAACTGTTCCTTAGTCACACCGTCTCCTTTGGCGTGGGTTTAGTAGCGAACCAGTGGTCGCTTCGTCTTTGTTGCTTCCTCGATGAACTTCTCCCGCTTGAAGCCACGGGTGCTGGTCTGCAGCACGTCGGCAAGTCGGCGGGCGATCCCGAGCCTGATCTGGTCTTCGACCTGTGTTTCGTCGATGACTCTGGCGATCTTCTCGGCTTCGATTGCTGTTGCCATTTCAACCTCCTCTCAGCGTGAGGTGTTGGTTTAGGCAACCACCATGACCCGTTCCCACGCTTCACGAGAAATCAGCTCGACGTAAACCTCGATCTCGATTTCGTCGCGTAGGAGCAGCTCGTTGGCTGCCTGATCGGTGTTGTCGTAAGTACCCTCGGCAATTAGTTCAGCGCAGACAACTCGCGCTTGATCTAGGGTCACTTCTCTTACCTCCCAGCTCGTTTTTCTTGGTAACGCTCGACGCATTCCGCGCAGAGATCGCGTCCACAGACGCATGTGCCTCTTGTGCTGATGATGATGTGATGTGCGCAAGGATCGTTGAGATCGATCTTTGCGCCGCAGTACGCCTTGTCTTTCTGAGTAAATGAGATCCCGATGTGCGATGGTTCTTGGAAGAACTTTGCGGGCAGGTCGGGTTTCTCGATTACCGTTACCTGCATCAGTTTCTGATGCCCCCTTTCCTAACTGATTACACAATCAGTTAATAACCCATTATAACCCGGTTAATGGGTCACTTACTAGCTCCGGTTAGCTGAAGGCAGCGTCCCGTGAGGGACGCCACCTTTAACTACAGGAGCGGGTAGATCGAGTCGGTCGTCTTGACCTCCACGTCTGTCGTGCTCGTGGCTGCGGTCAGGACACGGACGAGCTTGCCGAGCTTCGTCTCGGCCGTGTTCGGCTTCGCCACGCTGGAGACCCAGCCGGACTTGCTTTCGTCCTTCGCGATCTCCTCGACCTTCTCCAGCGTCTTCGCGGTGCTGTAGCCGCCGAGCGCTGATGCGACGAGGTTGGTGATCACGTCCTCGCTGAGCGCGAGGATCGCCTCGGTCAGCGCCTCGCGGTCTGCGACGAGCTTCGCCGCCGCCGCCTCGCGGTCTGCGACTTCGGCGTCGAGCTTCTCCTGCAGAATGCCGATCAGTGTTTCCCGTGGGATGAGAAGCGGCTGGTTCAGGTCGCCGCTGTCAACGTCACTCATGTCTGCTCCTTGCTCGTTGTTTTCGCGCCAGTAGATGACGGTGGGGTCGTCTACGGAGACGATCGTCATTTCTGGTGCGTTTGGATGTGCTTCTCGGATCAGGCCGATCACTTCCTGCACGTTCGCGAAGCGGTCGGCTCCTTTCGGACGGTCTGCCGTGTACTCGGTGATCTTGCCGTGGATGTACCAGCCGGTTCTCTTGATCCCCGAGCTGTCTTCCCACGGCTTCCCGCCGTAGTAGATGAGCATGCGCCCCACCCGCTGCTCTGGGGCTTCTTGCCAGACGGTTTCCCAGCCTCCGTCTGCCTTCTTGTAACGGACGCTGAGTTGCCCTTCTGCGTCCGGGTTACTACGCCGAACTTCTTTCGCGGCGTGGATCGCGTTGTTCTGGTCGTACCAGTTGCAGCACAGGTTGGGATGGCGGGTGAACCCCATGTATGTCTGTGTGGCGTTGGCGTCCCCCCACCAGCAGGTGCTGACGAAGATCCGGTACGTGCCGAACTTCGGTTGTTCGTGAGCCAAGTTATTAACCTCCTTTCTGCTTGACCAAGACGCCTGCGTTAACTGCCCGCAGGCGTTTCGTCCCCCGTGGACTCTTCAGTTGGTCTAGATCCGTCGCTGTCCCTGGATGGTTCTGATCCCGAACCAGGTGATGTTTCTGGCGTTCACCCATTCCCAGTCGGTGATTTGGATGACGCCTTTGCCGCCGTAGAAGCGAAGCATTTCGCAAACGTCTTTTGCTTCTTTCATCGTGTCGAAGCTGAAAGACGAAGATTTCTGGTCTATGTAGTTGATGGTGAGCCGGTAGTGAACTTCTGGCTCTGGCTCTGGCTCTGGCTCGGGGTCTGGCTCTGGTGTTTTGCCTGTTGTTGGTTCTGGCTCCGGGTCTGGCGCGGCTTTGAACAGGTCAGTCAGTCCCACGAGCCTCACGTTCCTTCTTGATGATCTCTCTGAGCGCCCGGTTGTCTCTGATCAGGCTGTAAACGCAGACGCAGAGCACAACTCCGCAGAAGAACGTGATCACCCAGAGAATGAGGATGAGCCAGAAGTTGCTCATGACATCCTCTGCCCTTCAAAGGACTCGTAGTCAAACGTGTCCTTAAGGAACCATTTCAGGAACAAAAAAAAGAGCGCTACAGCAACTAGGCCCCAGGAGATTGCCGTCCACCTGTGCCCATACGTCCGAGCTTGCGCAGAACTCCGAGCAGGATCGCCGCTGCGAGCACGACGCAAACGATCTGTGTAATGCCGCCGAACAGGTTCAGGCCGAGCAGGAGCAGGAGCAGCCCGAGGGATATCCACCATGCTTGTTTGTGCATCTCGTGCATGAACTGCCTCCTTGTTTGTTTGGGTGTCCCAACGCCACCAGTCTGTGAGTCCCATTTTGTCTCCCGTTTTTGGCACTTGAAAAGCCCCGCTTGCGCAGGGCTTGTCAAGTCGCAGTTGTGCCGTCAGTTTCTGACGGGCATTTCTGGAACTACCTGGACGAGGTTGATGCCGTCGAGGATGTTCACGTTGTCGATCTTCCCCTCGGCATGCATGGTGTTGCCTTCAATCGCGAGGGCGGTGAAGAAAGAGATCGCGTCGTTGCGGTCTTCAGCCTTCACTTCGACCAGGAACGTGAATCGTTTCTCCATCGGTCTCCTTTCCAACCCATTGGATGCCGAGGACTGCTCCGGCCATGACGCCTGCCCAAAGCAGCATCAGAACGCAGAGCGCGATGACGAGCAGAACGCCGGTCATCGCTTGTGGATGGTGCAGAACTTGCCGTAGGTGGTGCGCTTCATGTTGCAACGCACGCCCCCGTACACGAACTCGCACCGCTGGTGGCTGTTCAACGGCTTGGGCGCAGGCTTGAGCTTGGGCTGCCTGCGGAGCGCGCTGATCGCCTCCATGATGAGGCTCATTGCTGTCTCCTTTCTGAGTCCCCTGTCTAGGAACTCAGAACAGCGCCCCGTGGGGCGCCATTCTCAGCTACTACGCAGGAATCAGTTCCGGAGCCGGGGAGCTTTGAACGTCTGCGATCAGCTCATTAACGAGCTTGCGTGCGCGCTTTGCAGCGAGCAGCTCTTGACGTTCCCGCTCACGCTCAAAAGCAGCGTTTTCCTCAGCTTCCTCGTCGTACTCGTAGTACGTCGCGTAAACACACATAGGTTTTCACCTCCCTTCATAGTTCAGGAAGGCGTCAGAAACTGACGCCAACCTCAACTACTTCCAAGTGCAGGTGAGGCGAACTGCGGAGCCGGGAAGGAACTGGCTGTTGTTGATGTAATCCTCCATCACCTGATTGGCGAGGAACCAGTTGAGCGGTTCCGTCACCGTGTGCCATTCCCCATCCCCGTCTTCGCTCTTAACTTCGACGAGGTAGCTCCACATCAGGCTGTCACTCGATGCCCTGCTGCTCGGCTGATGGCGTCGCACCCGTATTCGGGGTAGCAGGGACGCCCTGCCGGTGCTCCACAGTCGAAACAGTTCTTCGCCTGTGCTTCTTCGTAGACCCGCTCCCGTTCTTCCAGGAGCTGGAATACGGCCTCGGTCCAGTCCGCGACTTCTTTCCGTTCGGCATCGGACATAAGCCCGATTGCGGGCGGGTATGGCGCATCCGACCTGGACACACCGCTGCGGAGTCTGGAGACGAGGACTCGTTTCAGCGACTTAGCGCTGATCTGTCCCATCATGTCTCCCTTCGTAGTTCAAGGCAGCGTCAGAAACTGACGCCACCTTCAACTACTACGGAACTACTTTGCTGAACACCATCTGGCCTGTGGTGACGTTCAGCACTACTACGTGGTGCGTGTCGATCTCGATGCCGTAGCCGGTGACGGTGTTCGGCACACACATGATCGCCCCGGTGAAGTTCTGGTCGCAGTAGATGCCCGCGTACAGCATGATGCTATCTGCGTGGTTCGGGGTGATCGCTTTGCTCGCACCCGGCACTTGCTTGACAGTGAAAAGTGCCTTGATGATGTAGCCGTGTCCTTTGGCGTAGACAGGAACACCGACGGTAACTGTCGTGGTGCTGATCCTGAGCGAGTAGCCGTGTTCGTCCTGCCGGTTGCAGGTCACGATGTTGTTCTGCCCCCGGCAGATCGGGCTGGTTCGCCCGCTGCCTTCCAGAACGTTTCCGAAGGGGTTGGCCTGCGCTGTCACGCAGACGCAAAGCGCAACCAGGATGGTTGCGATCAGTGCCTTTCTCATGGTGTCTCCTTCCACTAGGCACACGATCAGGCCAGCATCGTCTGACTATGGAAAGAGTTCAGCTATGAAGTAGCTGAGGGCAGCGTCAGAAACTGACGCCACCCTTAACTACGTCTCGTACCACCAGTCAAGTGCTTCTTGAACTTGACTGGCTGTGAGGAACGTCCAGTCTGTTCCCCAGTAAATCCAGGCAATACGTGCCTGCTCGGGCGTGATTACGTGCGGGATCAACGCCCTACACCTGGATGTTGTGGTTGGTCTGCATCAGGTCGATCACAGACTCCAGCCACCAACTCATGTTGCAGGCTGACTCAAACATCGTCAGATCGTCGGCAGCAAACGCAACTGCCAGCATCCGACGGATGCTTGAACGGGCACTCTCGATCTCGTCAGGCAACTGCTTCAACGCCTGCTCGGTGCTCACTTGCGAGAGATACTCCGCATTGTCAGCCTTCCACGCTGGTGTGACAGGACCGAACAACTCAGGTCTGTCACTGACTCGACGCATAGATAGCGCCGAGTTGCGCTTCTGGCTCATTGCCGTCTCCTTTCGTAGTTCAGGGCAGAGCCTGCGAAGACTCCACCCTTAACTACGATCAGTGATTCAGAAGCTCCTGCTGTCGAAGCTGTTCTGCGCAGGAGTCTTTCCCACAGTCGTCTCCTGGAGAGACTGCTGGTTCGCCGCAGACAGGGCAGAGGTGGTCGTTTTTGGTGTAGGCCTGCAACGCTTTTCTGCGCTCCGGGTCTGCCAGCAACGGTGTGTCTGCTTCCGTCCACGGCTTAATCGTCCCGTCTCTGGCGATCGTGACCTGTACGCCGTCGTCTCTGAGGATCCAGAGGTTTTCGGGATGCACGTTCGGGTCGAAGATCGCTGAGAGCAGAACGATTTCGCCACCATCGGCAAACTCCGCGAGGGCTGTCACCTGCGGGCCGCTGATGAGCATGTTCATCACCTCCCTTCGTCGTTCTGGAAGCCGTCAGAATCTGACGGCAACCACAACTACGACGGTGTTCGTGCCCGGTACGCCCAGATGTAGATGGCGAGCAGTACCGGGGTCCAGAACGTCAACCATGCAATCTGGAAGGCGCTCATGCTGTGACGGGTTCTGATCGTGGGTTCGGCCAGCCCATCTTTTCGGCATGCTCGGGTCGGCAGATCCTCTGGCCGTTGAGCATGTCACTGGTTCCGTCGTCGTAGTCGAAATCGAACCAGCCGTCGCCCAGGTCGCGCCCGATCGTTCCGGGACGCATGGTGTAGTAGCAGTACGCTCTATCACCGGGGCGGTGGCTGATGCTCTCATCGTCTACATAGACGAGATCAGTCATCGCTGTCTCCTTTCGTAGTTCAAGGCACCGTCAGTTTCTGACGGCACCTTCAACTACACGAGGATCGTGTCGGGCAGCCGTGACGTGCGGTCGCAGGGCATTTCGTTCACGTACCTGCGTCCGACGGCAGGAACCGCGTTGAACGGTTCCTTCGACGGCTTCGTTGCGACGCGCCTGCTGTCGAGGCATTTCGCATACGACTTGAACGGGACGGCAGTTACCTGCTTGGTCTCGTCTTCCATGCTGTGTCACCTCCTTAGTAGTTCGGGCCGTCCAGTCCAGTCCTGGACGACCCGCACTAATAAGCCAGGGCGCATGGCGCTGTCTCCTTTATCTCCCCAGAGATGGGCGTCAGAATCTGACGCGGTGGGATCTGCGAGGAACAGATCAACTACGCATTTCCCACTGACTAAATTATAACAAGAGGGTGGGGGCAGTTGCAAGTATTTTCAGCGTGACCACCCCAGGAAAAGCATGCTTTTTCATACCGTTTTCTAAAGCATGCTTTCATACCGTTTTCAAACGGAACCATTCATACCGTTTCTTAATCCATACCGTTTCTAAAACGGATCAGTGTTTGCCTGTTCGCTTGCGCCACTCGCGTTTCTGCGCAGATGACGCAGCGCGACACTCATCGCAACGGCATGAGTGGGGCTTGTTGTAGCGCACAGCTGTTCCGTGTTCTGGAACAACGATCGCAGCTCTCAGCTCTGCAAGGTATTGCTCCCGTGGCTTTCTACGCCCGGTGCGATGGTTGTATTCACGGATGTGGTCTGACCATGCTTTTCGGCATTCGTCGCAGCGGCATGCGTTGTTGCTGTAACGGCTGACGGTTCCGTGGTTCGGTATGCGCCGTAACTGCTTCGGCTTCGACTTCCAGTTAACTTTGAACTTGTTGTCTGTTCCGCTGTTCTGGCGTTCGTCAGTCAAGTTAAGTCCTTTCGCCCATTGACAGAAGGGTAAAGAAAAAGCCCCCGTCAGTAACTGACTGACGAGGGCTCTTTCTTGCGTAACGCTCACGGAATCGAACCGTGTTAACCACCCACCATTACCGGGTGGACACTGGCTAGCGCCAGCGCGTTTCTAGTTCATCGCGGCGATCTCTGCCATGAGATCGTCGAGGTCGAGCGAAGTCATGGCGGCAGCGATGCGCTCCGCCATTGCGTTCGTGACCGCGATGCAAACAGGGGTGCACATGCCGTCACCGAAATCCATGACCACGATGTTCCCCTGCGCTTGGTACTGGAACATTCCCATAACCAGTTGCTCCTTCTGTCTAGGACAACTAAGTAAACATTAACACGCCAGTGAACTCACTTTCAACTCGTCAGTTAACTGAACTGGCAACGAACTGTTGAACTCTCTGCTAACTGCGACAGTCGCGCAAACGAGCCAGCTGCGAACTGTTCCTGGGTGCGTCAGTTTCTGACGGTCGGGGCTCTACCTGGTGGGTGGTCGAGGGCACAAAAAAAGCCCCCCACCCGCGAAGGGTGGGGGGCTGGTGGTGCGGTCTAGCGTAGCGCGTGGTCTGGGCGACGTTTCGGTGCTGGAACGGTGAAGCGTGATCCGTAGGGGTAGCGGTCTGCCTGCCGGATTCGATGCCTTCGCTCGGCGCCGATGGCGTTCCAAATCATCATGCGGGTGAAGGCGTTGTGTCGGTTCGGCCAGCAATACCGGATGTACTCGGCAGGACTGGCGATTCCGATTCCGTCACTCATCGGGCTCTCCTTTTTGTGAAGCGGTTCGGGTGGCACCCGAACCCTGGCAACTGCATACGGGGTTGTTGTCTGTGCTGGCAGGAATGGTCTAGCTAGGTGAAGCTACTGGGTCGGTGCGACCCAGAGAGACGCGGCGATTTTCGCGGCGTCCGCTTCGCCTTCCCACTTGCCCGCGAAAATCTTTCCGCAGGCCTTCAGTACGTCGGAAGCGGCGAGCGACGATGCCTCGCCTGCCTTCCGATCCTCCGCGCCGATGTTCTTCGCGGCGAGCAGAGCGGTGTAGAGAGCTGTTGCCAGTTCATGCACCGACCCTGCCGACGCCGCAGCTGCCACGCCACCATCGCGGACCTTCGCAGCTGCCTCGGACACGTTGAGAACGGGGGAGTCCAGCTTCGGCTGTTCCTTCGGAACAACAGCAGCCTTCTCCTTACCCCAGCGACCCACGGCGGGCTCCAGCTTCGACGCGGCGTACACGTCGAGAACAGCCTTCTTCAACGCCGGAGTCGGATCGACCACCAGACGCGGCGGGCGATCGGGACCCTCTGCCTTCTTCGCATCCCCGGACATGCTGACATCTGCCTTCGCAGGCAGACCGCTCCGGTTCGCGAGAGTCCAGTCGGAAATCGCCCGGTCGAGATGCTCCGTCAGAGCAGTACTCACGCGACTCTGAAGCTGCCCGCGAACGGGCTGGTCCAGACCGGCGTAGAACGGGTCGATAACCTTCTCCTTCAGCTCGGCGTAGGCGAGACTCTTTCCGCCGAAGTCTGGCATGCCAGACTGCAACGTGATCGAGAGACGCGCCGCGACGATCTGAGAGGCGACAGTGTGCGAAAAAGCACCTGCCCGGACGAACGCCGCAGCACCAGCCTTCAGAGCCGCAGCAACAGCCTGCGAAGCAGTGTGCAGAGCCGACGAATCGACCGTGGCACCATCCGACGTGTCATACGTCGGAACCTTCGACGGAGCGGGAGTCCGCTTCGCCGGAGTCTTCGCGGGAGTCTGTGTTTCTGTTGTTGCCATTACTGACATCACCCCTGTCTGAGTGATTGAGGGATGCCAGCACAGACAACGCCACCCGCCGCAGCCCACGTCAGTTTCTGACGTGCCCCCGGCAGGCGGTGAATCCCCGTATGCAGTTGTCAAGGTTCAAGTACCAGGTAGGCAGCTACACGGTCGATACCGTCGTGCTTCACCTACTTGCAGTAAGAGTAGCAGC
>Ga0265319_1000126_pt1 | contig 56938 bp, 53 predicted proteins | sample 4824metaG_FD_192443 | JGI IMG/M metagenome (GOLD analysis project Ga0265319, IMG submission 192443) | Rhizosphere microbial communities from Carex aquatilis grown in University of Washington, Seatle, WA, United States - 4-8-24 metaG | ecosystem: Host-associated > Plants > Roots > Rhizosphere >... | reverse complement strand
GTATCCACCAGATGATGATTTCCACGGCGAACAGGACGAAATAATAGACGACGCCAAAATTCATCAATCCCTTGATGTGAAAACCGAAACCGATCGGCGCGAGCGACATCAGGACTCCATTGCTGCCGGCCTCGGCCAGCTTCTCCTTCCGGGTATAATTGCGCGAGCCGTTGAAAGGGTAAAAGTCGAAAAGCGTCGTGACCTGATGATACACGAGCAACGCAAGCTGGCAGCAAATCGGGATGACCACGAGTCGTGCCCCGACCTTAACAACAAGGAAGGCAAGTGACCACAAAGATTCCGTTTTTCATGCGGCAAAACCATTTTTCCAGTCGTCTTGGTCAATTTTCCACTCGGGGAAATGATTTTACCGACCGTCTTTATCAGTTTTCCAATCGCCTTAGAGCCTGAGTCAGTCGGAAAAATGACTTTTCCGGTCGTCTCAAAGGCCGAGTCGGTTGGAAAAATGGTTTTCCCAATCGTCTTAGAGCCTGAGTCGGTCGGTAAAATGGTTTTGCAGGTCTGCAAAGCGGCTATGCAGGTCTGCTTTGTGACTATGCAAGTCTGCAAAATGGCTCTGCACGTTTGTTTTACGATTTTGCAGGTCTGCTTTATCACTTTGCAGGTTTGCAAAACGGCTATGCAGGTCTGCAAAGCGGCTTTGCAGGTTAGCAAAATGACGTTGCAGGTCGGCAAAATGCCTATGCAAGTCTGCAAAACGGGCTTTTCAACCGTCTTTTCTTGCTATAAACCCAACAAATGCAGCCAGAAATGAAGAAAATCGGCAAATCCAGCCCTGAAACCGCTTAATCATGGCGCAGGATGCCGTGCGATGGATGAGCGAGTTAGAAATGATTATTTCAGCCACAGATTGGCCACAGATGAAATACGGATGGAAAGCGCCGTAGGCGCGGAATATTTGTAGCACGGCAACCCGGAAAATAAAAAGCCCCGTCCGGGGCGGCATGGTGGCCGTGCGCAAGCACGTCCTGACGGAGCTGGAAATTCTTGGCGCTGGGTTTCTACAAAGATGGCGCGCCTACGGCGCTTCTGACGCGATGGATGAGCGAGGTGGGCATAAAATTAACGAGTGCCAGACGGTAGAACATTGACAATTGGATGAACCCATCCCGCTGAACCAGCGACCATCCCTTCTTCCCATCCTGTTCGCTCTTTCAAGAATTGATTCCAATTTACAGGTTTCCAATTGCAAAATTTTGGAAGCACTTTTCGTATCTCCGCCAAAAAACGATCTAATTGCGGTTCAATTTCGCGAAGAATTGATGTAACGCTTTCACTAATTTTTTTGAAATCCGCTGGACCTAGTTGTTCCCACGACATTTTGTCGTTCCAGTGACGATCTCCTTCTCCTAAATCAGGAATAGCTACAACTCCGTTGATATTTTTTAATGGAACTTTCCGACCGTGTAGAACTATATGTCTTGCCTGCCAATATTCTTCGAATGGTTTTAACAAATCTTTCCGTTTCAATTCGGCACAAGCAACATCTTCTACCATATCGTGAATGCGTCCTAAATGTGCGTAGAACGACATCCAAAGATTTAGGTATTGAATGTAATGCTCGGCATATTCAATTCTTTCCGTAGCAGCAAGTTCTCTTTCGATGTTCCAAGAAAATGCTAAACTTTCAAACAATGTATAAATGCACTGCCAGTAGTTTTGTCTGGATTTTGTAATCTCATCTTTAACACCTTCCATTGGAAGCGCATGAGCAGTGCCGTCGTTCCCAATATATTCTGCCCAGATTCTGGCGTATGAAGGAATTCGTTGCTGAATTTCTTCAACGAAATGTCTTTCCAAAATGTCGCCGTAATCTCCAATAAGCGAAAACTCATTATTGTCGTTGGGAAATGTCATTTTTTATTTTTTCCCATGCACCTTCGCCCCGACTTTCAATCGCAGCGCGTTCAGCCGGATGAAGCCGGTGGCGTCGTCCTGGTTGTAGGCCTTGGTCGGGTCGGCTTCCATCGTGGCGTTCATTTGTTCATTCAAACAGCGGCGGTAAATCTCTTGCACCATGCAGCACGCGGGCAATTTCAATCCCATTTTCCATCGGGCGATAAAAGATGACGTAGCGTCCGACGGGAAAACTTCGCAGTCGCGGCGACAATTCTTCGCGCTGCCTTCCAAGTCCTGGCATCGCCGCCAGTTTGGCAAATCGCGAGACAATGGCTTGAACGAATTTATCCGCTGCATCCGCATTGTCTTGCGCGATGTAGAACCAGATTTCATCCAAATCCGAACGCGCCGCGTCGGAGACCCTATATTGTTTCATGCGCCGTGTTTTTTCAGCCGTTCGCGTCCCGCCCGGCCAACATCCTCGGCCAGTTGCATCGCATTCGCGTCATCGTAAGTCTGGTAACGTCCGTTGTCCAGTTGATCAATGCCGATGGCAATGTCCTGTTTCAGCGCGGCGAGCTGGCGCGCTTTGAACGAATCGGATTCAACCCACCAGCGAAAGAGTTCGATTTGTTCGTCCGGATTAAGCCCGGCTGCCGCCATTTTGATTTTTTCCACTGCGCTCATGCTTTAAAAAATATCACAATGATTTGCCGGCGCTATTTCTTTTTATGCACCTTCGCCGCGACTTTCAATCGCAGCGCGTTGAGCCGGATGAAGCCCGTGGCGTCGTCCTGGTTGTAGGCCTTGGTCGGGTCGGCTTCCATCGTGGCGATGTGCGGGTTGTAGAGGCTCACCTTGGATTTGCGGCCGCTGACCATGATGTTGCCCTTGTAGAGTTTCACGCGCACGGTGCCGGTCACGTTCTTCTGGCTCTCGGTCACATAGGCCTGCAACGCGAGGCGTTCGGGCGCATACCAGAAGCCGTTATAGACCAGCTCGGCATATTTCGGGATAAGCGCGTCGCGCTGGTGCATGACTTCGCGATCCATCGTGAGCGATTCCATCTGGCGATGCGCGAAATGCAAAATCGCGCCGCCGGGCGTCTCATACACGCCGCGCGATTTCATGCCGACGTAGCGGTTCTCCACCATATCCACGCGCCCGACGCCGTGTTTGCCGCCGAGCTTGTTCAACGCTTTCATCACGCCGAGCGGCGAAAGTTTTTTTCCGTTCACGGCGACGCAGTTGCCTTTGACGAAATCGAGCGTGACGAATTCAGCCTTGTTCGGCGCGTCTTCGGGAAAAACGGAGAGCGTCGTGAAATAATTCTTGTTCTTCGGGTCGAACGAATCGAACCACGGGTCTTCGAGAATTCCGGCCTCGTAGGAGATGTGCAGAAGATTCCGGTCCATCGAGAACGGTTTCTTCGCGCTGGCCTGCACGGGAATCTTGTGCGCGGCGCAGTAATCAATCATCTCCTGCCGTCCGGGAAATTCGGCGCGATAGCGTTCGTCGCGCCACGGGGCGATGACCTGCAAATCGGGCGCGAGCGCGGCGGCGGTCAGCTCGAAGCGGACTTGGTCATTGCCCTTGCCAGTCGCACCGTGCGCGATGGCGTCGGCTTTTTCTTTTTTCGCAATCTCCACCATGCGTTTGGCGATGAGCGGGCGCGCGATGCTGGTGCCGAGAAAATACTGGCCTTCGTAAATCGCGCCAGCGTGAATAATCGGATAAATGAAGTCGCGCGCGAATTCTTCCTGCAAATCGTCAATGTAGATTTTCGACGCGCCGGTGCTCTTCGCCTTCTTTTCGAGGCCGGTGAGTTCGTCCTCTTGTCCGATGTTCGCGCAGAAGGCGATCATCTCGGCGTTGTATTTTTCCTTGATCCACGAAAGCAGCACCGAGGTGTCGAGGCCGCCCGAATAAGCTAAAACAATTTTCATGTGCAGGCATTAAACCGCCAAGACGTGAAGAACGCAAAGAGGAAAATAAACGGTCTATTTGGCCGAAGTCCGTTGCTGCATCCAAGTCCAGTCCTGCTGATCCCTTGAGTCGGTGATCATGAACCCATTGCTTCCCTTTTCGGACCCGTCGAGCCATTTGTGGGTTTCCGAATGTCCGTCCGCAAACGCAAAGCCGCAGCCGCCATTGTGATATGTGCCGGGGGCATCAAACCATTCCGGCGTCACCATGCCGAAGGCGAAGGCCGCGTCGTTGAGGCCGTTGGCGTCTTCATCCACCAGCACCCAAAGCATTGAAGGTCCCGGCGCGCGGATGTCGGATGGCCTGCCGTAAGTGAACCACGGATTGTTCCGGTGATTCGTATGCTGGCTGTCCAACCAAGGGCCGTTGACGGACAGGTTCGGGACACCGCTGTGCGTGTAAGAGTCAAAAGATCCAAAACCCGTGGCATCGAAGCCGGGGTCAATCGTGCCCACCGCCTGATTCATCGAAAAAGTCCTTGCGGCGGGGACGGTCTTGCCGATGAAAGCCGGATTGGATCCCTGATACAAACCTGCGCGCATGTCCGCCGGGCAGCGGAACAGATCAACGCTTCCGCCAAGATACGTCACCAGCAGCGAACGCGTCGGGTCTTTGAGCACGTCCGGGTTGAACTCCTCCGGCTGGCCGATGCCCGCCTGCCCGCCGCACCAATTGTAGCCGGCGTTCGTGTTGCCGTCGTCGGGGTTGGGTGGATAAAAATCGTTGTTCTCACTCGTGTAAAGCATGACGGCCGTCATCATTTGTTTGCCCCGGCTCAAACACAGCGCGCCCTGCGCCCTTTGTTTGGCGCGGGAAAGCACGGGCAGCAGGAGCGCCGCGAGAATGGCGATGATGGCGATGACCACCAGCAGTTCGATCAAGGTGAATGCGCGTTTCAATTTCATTTCCATTCAAGCGCTGAAAATTCACACCGCATAATCAATCTGCATCACGGCGCCGTTTGTTGTATCCGCGCGACATCCTGAAGCTCCAACGGATCTGTCAGGTTGCCACCACTTTGAAAATACGAATCGTTCGGAAATCCGCCTTTCCATTTCCAGTATTCCACGTGACCGTCCGCGAATGCGAGCGTGTCGCCGTTGTTATGCCGCCAGGCGGGAGTGTTGAGCCAATTATTGATGGTGAGGGAAAAAAGAAAATGCCCGTCGTCAATCGACGAAATATCCTCCTCAACAAACGTGAATGTGGTGGTCGGCTTTTGGATCTGGCTCGTCCTGTTCAGCGGCTTGATGCTCCAATCGTCCGTGTCCGCCTGCGGCCCGCCCATGAAACAGTTCAAGGAATAGCTTCGCAACGTCGGAGTGCTCGTGCCCAAAGCCGTGCTGTGATCAGTGGGGCATCTGTAAGACTGGATATTTTTCACATACGGGTAAATCGACCCTCCCGTGATGGTCGCCGGGTCCGTGTCCAGACCGGCGTTGCCCCTGACCCACGAGTTCGACGTGCTTTCAGCCACGTTCGCGGAGCGGAAATCCCAGTCGTTCGACGCGAGAATTCCGCCCGCCTCATCGGCGTACATCTGCCAGGCCAGAGCGAGTTGTCTTTGATTGTTCAGGCAGATGACGCGGTTCGCCTTCTCCTTTGCCTTCGACAGCACCGGCAGCAGCAGCGCCGCGAGGATCGCGATGATGGCGATGACCACCAGCAGTTCGATCAAAGTGAATCCGCGCCGGAAATTCATTCCTGATAAGACACCGCCTCCGCCAATTCGTTTCGCGATTATTTGGCGGAAAGTTTTCATCGGTTGAAAATTCTACTCCACGTCCACCAGCGAAACCCGGATTTTCTGATTCACTTGTTGCGTGAATGCCTGCTGCCGGGTCGTGATTTTCATCGTCATGTCCTGATTGACATTGGCATCCACGATGACCCCGAGTTCCGGATCAAACCAAAAGTCGCCGGTAATCTTGCCTTTTTGAATTTCGATCGCCGCACCCGTGGCCGTGGAAACACCCTTGGACGTCAGGTCGCCCGTATCTTCAACGTGCGCGCACTTGCGGTCGCCGTGCTGTTCCCAATTTTTGAAAGTGTATTTCATGTCCACGGTCAGAACGCCGATGGCGGAGGCGATGTCTCTTTTCACCGGCCAGCTTTCGCCGATTTTTACGATCCGGTTCGGCATCGAGTCCGAAAACGAGCCATATTGTTTCAAGGTGTCCTCGCTGAACATCTGCTTGAACATCGCCTGCTGCTGTGGTTTTCCGGTCGCGGCGATGCGATTCATCAATTCATCCACGCCCTCCATTTTCTCCACCTTGCCGTTGGCGTCGGTGAAATACTGGATGCGGGCACCGATCATCGCGCGCAACACGGGTGCCGCCGGATTATTCGTGTCCTGCGCCGGGCTTTGCGAGGCGTCAAAACTCAACACGCTGCGACCGCCCTGCGAAACGTCCATCGTTTCGTTCTCGAACTCCAGTTGAAGCTGCTTGCCGCCATTGTCGAGATCCTTGATCGCCGAGATGTTGAAATCCTGCGCCAATTTCACTTCCGTCTTCATCGGTTCGGGACGGTTGGGCAAATTCATTTCCATGCCCTGATTCAACTCCATCCGCATCACATATTTTTTTCCGACCTCCCATTTGATCTTCATTTCCACGGGATTGTCGGACGCGCCGGAGGCCGCACTGGAATCGGCGCTGTTCCCAGACTGGGTCGCCGCATTTTTGGATTTTGAACAGCCGGTCAACAACACGCAACCGGCCGCTGCGCAGAGCGAGAGAACAAAGGCAATTTTTTTCATAGGGTTTTATTTGTTTCGACGATTAGTTGAACCATTCGCAAGTGAGATGCTTAGAATCATTGTTTTGGATTCGGAATTGTTTTCAAACTTTCATATATAAGTGGCGAAAGTCGCCAAAAAGGTGACAAAAATAAAGTTTGTCACGAAACCTCACAGCATTACCTCAATGACGCACCCATTAAGGAAATTTGTCCAGCGTTAATTTAAATTTTTTGCGCCGCATTTCCGAGCGGCTCGACATGCACAAGCACATCATGCACGTCGGGCATCCGCTCGCGGATTTTATCCTTCACGTTGTGTGCGATTTCGTGCGAACGCAGCACGGTCATCTGCGGGTCGACTTCCACATGCATGTCCACATAAAGCTGATAGCCCATTTTGCGGACAAAACATTTTTCCACGCGCGCGACGCCGGGAATCGTCTCCGCCAGCCGCCGGATTTCGTTTCTAATTTCACGATCGGGCGCAGTGTCCATCAAATCGCCGAACGTCGAACGCAGCAACCGCCAGCCGTTCCACGCGATGACGCCCGCCGCCGCCAGCGCCGCCGCGTCGTCCGCCCAGAAAAAATTTTCCCCGCCGATCAACGCCGTGCTGATGCCGATCGCCGCCGCGATGGATGTGATGGCGTCGCTGCGATGATGCCATGCGTCGGCGCGCACGGCGGAATTTTCCATCAAGCTGGCTTCCCGCGAAACGAACCGGAACAAACCTTCCTTGATCACGATGACACCAAGCAAAACCAGCAGCGTGAAAACTTTTGGCGCAGGCCGGGGCTGTCCGATGTTATGCAACGCTTCGATCGCGATCCAGCCCGCGACGAACAGAAGAATTCCTGAAACCACCGCCGCCGCGAGCGGCTCGGCTTTGCCGTGACCGTATGGATGATCTTCATCCGCCGGTTCAGCCGCGACGACGACGCCGCGCCAGACGATGATGGAACTGAAAATGTCCGTGAGCGATTCGCAGGCATCGGCGACAAGCGCGTGCGAATGACCCGCAATGCCAGCGACAAGTTTTGCCGCCGAAAGAAAAACATTCACCGCCAATCCGATGAAGGTGGCGCGCAAACTGCGTTGGAGTCGGTTCGGCTGCACGCTCAAATCTTGAACTTTGAACAGCGGGTGTCGAATTTAAAATTGCGTGGCAGCCGACGTGAGTCGGCTCAAATTTTCCGGCGAGAATGAGCGGACTTACGTCTGCTGCTACTGATTAAATCATGTGACAGAACATTCCGTCGCGCAGTTTCGGTTCAAACCACGTGCTTTTCGGCGGCATGATTTCGCCCGCATCCGCAACGGCCATCAAATCCTCGATGCCCGTCGGAAACAGTGAAAACGCGCAGGCGTATTCGCCGCTGTCCACAAGCTTTTCCAGTTCCGCCGTGCCACGGATGCCGCCGACGAAATTGATTTTTTTGCTCGTGCGCGGGTCATCAATCCCAAAAACCGGCGCGAGGATATTTTTTTGCAACAGCGTCACGTCCAGATTTTCAACCGCGTCTTTCGATTGTGAAAATTCTTTTTTGAACGAAAGCGTTTTCCATCCGCCTTGAAAATAAAATCCGAGTTCGTGCTTTCGCTTCGGCGTCGCATTTCCGTTATTTGAAATCGTGAAAACCGCTTCCAACTTTTTAAGCAATTGTTCCGGCGAGTTTCCGTTCAAATCTTTCAATACGCGGTTGTAGGGCAAAATCTGCATCTGATTGTGCGGAAAAATGACGGCGAGAAATTGTCCGCTGTGACCCGCGCCCTTGCGACTTTGAAAAACCCGCGCCGCCGCCGCGCTGCGATGATGTCCGTCCGCGATGTAAAGAAATGGAATTTTCGCAAACTGCGCTTCGATGAATTTTATTTCGTTCGCGTCGGAGATTTTCCACGACGAATGGCGGACGCTGTCTTTGGCTGTGAAATCCACTTCCGGCTTTTCCGAAATTTTCTTCGCGACAAATTCATCCAGCGCGCGGACTGATTTGTAAGTCAAAAAGGCCGGGCCGGTCTGCGAATTCAAAGTTTCGATGTGCCGGACGCGGTCGTCTTCCTTGTCCACGCGAGTCAGCTCATGCTTTTTGATAGCGCCGCGCAAATATTCCTCGCAACTCGCCGCTGCGACCAAGCCGACCTGCGAATGTTCGCCCATGATCTGCCGATACAAATAAAAATTCGGCTTGTCGTCCTGTTTTAGCGCGCCTTGCGAAATCAACTCCTGAAAATTTTCTTTTCCTTTCGCGTAAACTTCCGGCGCGTGAATGTCTGTGCCCGGCGGCAGATCAATTTCCGGCTTGCTGACGTGCAGAAAGCTCAACGGATTTCCGGCGGCGATTTCGCGCGCTTCGTCAGACGACATCACGTCGTAAGGGAGTTCGCAGATTTTCGCGGCGAGTTCCGACTTCGGTCGCAACGCCGCAAATGGTTTGATTGTCGCCATAAAAGCGGCGCGAAGATACGGGCAATTCCGATTTGAGGCACGCAGAAATTGCCGAAATAGTGCTTGCAAGAGAGCGATTGATTGCTATTCTTCGCGGCTCTTAACGAAAGAATTTTATGTCACGCATTTGTGAATTGACCGGCAAACGCCCGATGAAGGGCAGCATCATCTGGCGCTCGGGTAAGTCGAAGAAATCCGGCGGTATCGGCACGCACATCACCGCCATCACCAAGCGCAAGTTCAATGTGAATCTGCAGCGCGTGAAAGCCGTGTTGCCCAGCGGCGAAGTCCGCTACATCCGCGTCTCCGCCGCCGCGATCAAAAAAGGTCTCGTCACCAAAGCGCCTCGTCGCACTTGGAAAAAAGAAGAAGCCAAGAAGGCGTGACGCGAAATTAAATTTCAAACGAAAGCGAGGTCAACCGGCCTCGCTTTTTTGATTAGTCTCTTTTAAACTTTCTATCGAGTTGGATAAAAATTGGTCCATCCCAGTCTTGAGCAGTAATATTTGCGACCAGTTTTCGCTTTGTAACCACCTCAACTGAAGTTTTTCCATCCTCAATTTTTCCTAAAAAAATGGCTACATTTTCGCCCCAACTCCAGCCACTAATTCCATGCTTGGCGAGAAACATGTGCTTATCATTGTTCACACTTACATATTGGAGTCCCACATTCGTTATTACTTCCGGCACCGCCGCCCAGACCTCATCAAAAGACGCCTTGTAAATAACTTGCTCTCCCGATCCTTGTGATTTCGCCGCCGTGTTAAGACTCGTGCATCCCGTCAGCCCAAGGATGCCAAGCATGAACGCTATCCAAATAAGCTGTGCCTTAATTTTCACGGGAGTCGCTTAACGACTTTTTAATCGAACAAGTTGACATTTCGTTTGTGCCCGTCTCCCTATCAACCAAAACCATAGTTGGGTTTGGCTGATGGAACGGGCTAATCCAAAATCTATAAGCAACGTAATAAGTTTTCCCTGCTTCCAGATGCACTCGCAAGTCCACCACGTTTTCGGTATTTGCGGGAATTCCGTATGGTGGAATAATATTACGATACTGGTGTCCAAATTGCGTCAGACCGGGATTTAGAATTAATGGACAATACTCATGCCCCTTCAGTGATACGGTCGGCAAATAATTCATACACATCATAATGTCATCGCTTTGACCAACCCAAGGTCGAACACGATAAAGATAAACAAGCGCCTTATCCGGTGGGCAGGATGCTTCGATGAATCCTGTTACCGTTTCTGGTGACTGCTTGTCCGTAGCGCAACCGCTTAACAGCAGTGCTAAGAAACAAAAGAATATTGCCAGGTTTGAACGCATAACTGTACTGGCTAACAATGATCTGACATTATTTTGGTCGCAACTTTCTTTCAAGCAAATTGCCGCAGGCGTTTGCAATTGTCTTTTATTTTCCCTTTGAAAACTTCATCGTCGCCCGTTTCATTTCACGGTCGGAATCGCGTTTCTTGATGTCGTCGCGCTTGTCGAACGACTGCTTGCCCTTGCCGATGCCGAGCGCGACTTTCACTTTCCCATTCTTCCAGTAAAACGAAAGCGGGATCAGCGCGTTGCCCTTGACCGCGATGAGCGAAAATAATTTTCTTATTTCCGATTTGTGCAGCAATAATTTTCGCGGCGCTTTCGGCGCGTGGTTCTGGAGATTGCCGTGCGAGTATTCGTCAATGTGCGCGTTGTGCAGCCAGACTTCGTCCTTGTCCACACGCGCGAACGCATCGGCGATCTGCCCCTTACCCGCGCGCAGCGACTTGACCTCCGTGCCGTGCAGCACGATGCCCGCCTCGAACGTCTCGATTATGTGATAATCGCGCCGGGCTTTGTGGTTGGTCACGATGTCGGCCATGAAAGTATTTTAGCCGCGAACCGGACGGATTTCACGGATTAAAAAAGCCGGAAGAAAAATCTTCCGGCTTCGCAAATTTTTTGGAACACGCTTAATGCTTCCGTCGTTTCTTCGCCTTCGGGCGGACCAATTCGGTCAGCTCCGGCATTTCCCAGCCGATTTTTTCCTCAAGGATTTCCCGCAACGCGATGTCCGCCGCGCCGAGGTTTCCCACGTCGCTGATGAGCGGACGGCTCAAGCCGCCGCCGCCGGAAGTCAACTGGCGCACACGACGCGAGATGAGGTTGACCAGGACGTTTGGGTTGCCCACTTTTTCAGCGGCGCGTTTGCAAAGTTCAGCGTTCATGTTTTTCAAGTCAAACCAAGCGCAATAGACTAGCTGCCAACCGCACGAACGCAATAACGAAATTTCCCTTCAAACTTGCGTCCGTTTCCGGCATTTTCTGGAAACAATTTTTATGGCCGCGAAAACCCAATTCGACCTGAACCAATTTCTCACCACGCACACGGAAACCGTCAATCGTGCGCTCGACAAATTTCTGCCGTCAGAAAAAACCAAGCCCGCCACGATTCACAAGGCGATGCGCTATTCTCTTTTCGCCGGTGGAAAAAGAATGCGCCCGGCTTTGCTCCTGGCCGCCGCCGAAGCGTGTGGTGGCAGCGACGCAGTCGCCGTGCCGCTCGCGTGCGCCGTCGAGTGCATCCACACCTACTCGCTCATCCACGACGATCTGCCCGCGATGGACAACGACGATTTCCGCCGCGGCAAGCCGACCAACCACAAAGTTTTCGGCGACGGCATCGCCGTGCTCGCGGGCGACGCACTGTTGACGCAGGCGTTCGAGATCGCCGCGCAATGCAAAAAATTTCCTCGCTACCCGCACGACCAGATCATTTTGGAAATCGCCAAAGCTTCCGGCTCGTTGCAACTCGTCGCCGGGCAGGTCGCCGATCTGGAAGGCGAAGGCAAAAAACTTTCCATCGCCGAATTGAAATTCATCCACGAGCGCAAGACCTCCGCGCTGCTGTGCTGTTCCGTGCGGCTCGGCGGCATGAGCGCGAACTGCCCGCCCGCGCAACTCCGCGCGCTCACGGATTTCGGTTATCACGTCGGCCTCGCGTTCCAGGTGATTGACGACATTCTTGACGTGACGCAGACCACCGAGCAGCTCGGCAAGACGGCGGGCAAGGACGTGGCCGTGCAAAAGGCGACCTACCCGGCGATTGTCGGGCTGGAAAAATCGCGGCAGATCGCGGCGCAACTGACGGCCAGGGCGTTCGCCGCGCTGAAAATTTTCAAAGGCAAAGCGATTGCGCTCGAAGCGCTGGCGGAATTTCTTTTGAAGCGGGAGAAATAAATTTTAATTTCCCGTCCACTTGTATTCGTAGCCGTCGGGCGGTTCGTATTTGACCGGAAATCCGTCGCCGCCTTGCACTCCGTTCCAATAAATTTTGATGTAGCTGACGTGACCGTCCACAAAACTCATCACGTTGCGGGCGTCTTGAAATTGCAGCGGCTGTCGGCGGTCGTGGCTGCTCAAACCGATGCCGCCGGAATCTTCCCCGATGAGTTGGGTCCGGGCCGGTTCGCGCACGGAGCCAAAGGGTTTCTGCGCCATGCCCAGATCGTTGGTGTCGCTGTCGAGCACGCCGCCGTTGAACCAATAGCTGGAGAAGTGCGTGTCCGGCAGATTGCAAAAGCCACGGCAATTGAACGGACCGAAAAGCCACGCGCCAATCGGGCCAGACAAATCGAAATCATCGGCGGCGCAGACAAAGACGGCGTTGCTGGACGACGAGCTTCCGGTCTGGCCGAGATACGGTAGAATGTTTTCCTTGTAGGCGAAATAAATTTCGTTCGTGTAGTAGGTGATGACGTCGCCGTGATCGTCCGCATACATGTGGACGGCCAGATTGATCTGGCGGACGTTGTTGACGCACGCGATTCGTTTGGCGGACGACTTGGCGCGGCTCAACGCCGGCAAAATCAACGCCGCAAGAATGGCGATGACGGCGATGACCACCAGCAATTCGATCAATGTGAACGCGCGTTTCATTCACTCCACTCGCCGGTTTGCAGATACGGTTTCAGCTTTTCCTTGAGCGTTTCGCGCCCGCGATGGATGAGCGATTTCGTGGCGGAAAGCGAGCAGTCCAAAACCCCGGCGATCTCTTCGTAGCTTAATTCATCCTGACGGCAGAGCAAAATGGCCGTGCGCTGATTTTCGGGGAGTTCAGCGAGCGCCTCCTCGATTTTTTTTGCGAGTTCGCCGTGCAAAACATTTTCCGTCGGCAGGAAAACTTTTTTGTCCTCGTATTGCCGCTGCGGCTGGTCGTCGTGTTCGGCGTGCATTTCTTCAATAGATTCGGCGGGATGGCGCGAACGGCGGCGGATTTCGTTGAGGCAAAGATTCCGCGCGATGGTGAAAAGCCATGTGGAAAATTTCGCCGTGCGTTCGTAGCGTTTCCGGGATTTGTAGACTTGCAGGAAAACATTTTGCGCCAAATCCTCGGCTTCGATTTCATCGCGCAGCGAGCGGTAGACGAAATTCATCACGGGTTGCTTGTATTTTTCCACCAGTTCCACAAACGCCGCGCGGTCGCCGCGCTTGACGCGCAACATCAGGACGGCATCGGAATCGGGTTGGACTGACATGGCGCGCAGAGTGTAATAGACGGAAGGGCGGCGGAAAAGTTTCGTGCAACAATTTTCACCCGTTGCTTGCCTTGAAATCATTTTATCCGCAATTTATGCGCGCGTGCAGGATGTCATCAGAAAAATCGAGGCCGCGGCCGAGGTGCGGCTGACTTTGCCACCGAACAGCACCGTCGCCGAAAAACTCGCGTGCTACAAAGGTTTTCTCAAGGTGCAGACGCACCGGCTCAAAATGCTGCATCGCGGGGGCGCGGACGGGCGCGAGATTTGCCAGGGCCGCGCGGCGATCCTCGACGCGCTGTTGCGGCATCTGTGGGAATCGTCCAAACAAAATCTGTCGGCGCAGGCGTTGAAGGAATTTCCGCCGCTCGCGCTGGTGGCCATCGGCGGTTACGGGCGCGCGGAGTTGAATCCGTTCAGCGACATCGACTTCATGTTCCTGCACGACGGCCAGATCGCGGCGGGAAAACCACTGCCGCATCTGTCCAAGTTGATTGACGGCGTGCTGTATCCACTCTGGGACATCGGACTGAAGGTCGGCCACGCGGTGAGGAGCATTGACGATTGCGTGAAGGTGGCGAACACGGACATGCAGTCGAAGACATCGCTCATCGAAGCACGCCTCATCACGGGCGATGAGACGCTGTTCAAAAATTTTCAAAAGGCGCTCGTGGCGAAATGCGTCGTCGGTTTCGAGGAAAAATACATCGCGCTGCGTCTTGAAGACCAGACGACGCGCCGCACCAAATACGGCGACTCGGCGTGTATGCAGGAGCCGAACATCAAGAACGGCTGCGGCGGCCTGCGCGATTTTCAAAATCTACTGTGGATGGCGTTCTTCAAATACCGCACGAGTTCGCTCCATGATCTGCAGCAACGCGAGTTCGTGAGCGCCGCCGAGCGCAAGCAGCTTGACTCCGCCTATGATTTTCTGCTGCGCGCGCGGACGGAATTGCATTATCACGTCAATCGTCCGCTCGACGTGCTCGGAAAAAACCTGCAGCCGGCCGTCGCGTACAACCTCGGTTACACCGACCGCTCGCCAAGCCTGCGCATCGAAAAATTCATGCGCGACCTTTACACACACACGCGGAATATTTTTCTCATCACGCGCACGCTGGAGCAGCGAATGGCGTTACTGCCGCCGAAACAAAGCCGGCTGTCGCTGCGCAGGCTCATTCCGCGCCGCAAGCGCGAGCCGGAGATTTTGGACGGCTTCAAATTCATTGACGGCGAAATACACGCCGCGTCCAACCGCATTTTCCGCGATTCGCCGCGCCGGCTTATGCGCGTTTTTCTGCACGCGCAGCAGCGTCGGATGACGTTGCACCCCGATCTCGCGCAACTCATCCGTAATCAGACTTCGCTCGTTGACCGCGATTTCTTGAACGACGAACACGTCCGCGAAACTTTCCTTACGATCCTCGAACGGCGCGGTGAGGTCGCGCCGATTTTGCGAGCGATGCACGAGGTGAATCTGCTCGGCAAATACATTCCCGAATTCGGCAAGCTGACCTGCCTGGTGCAGCATGAATTTTATCATCAATACGCCGCCGACGAGCACACGCTCGCCTGCCTCGAACAGCTCGACCGCGTCTGGGAGGCGCAGGAGCAGCCCTATAAACATTACGCGCCGCTGTTCCAAAGTCTCTCGCGCCCCAGTCTGCTTTATCTCGCGCTGCTGTTGCACGACGTGGGAAAAGCCCAGAGCCACAAAAAAGGCGGGCATCCGGCGGTCAGCGCGATGATGGCGATGCGCGCAGCGAAGCGTTTGAAACTTGACGAGCCGGCTTCGGAGATTTTGCGCCGCATCATCGAAAACCATCTGCTCATGGCCAACGTCTCGCAACGGCGCGACCTCGACGACCCGACGGTCATCAGAATTTTTTCGCGCCAGATGCAGACGCCGGAAACGTTGAACCTGCTCACGCTGCTGACGTTCGCGGATTCGCAGGGCACGAGCGACAAATTGTGGAACGGATTCAAGGACGCGCTGCTCTGGCAGTTGCATTCGCGCGCGATGGTCTTGCTCACGGGCGGGACGGAATTTCTCCGCGCGTCGGAGAAACAGCGCGAACAACTCTTGCAACAGGTCCGCGAGCTTGCCTCCGAACCCATCAGCAACGAAGAACTCCACGCGCACTTTGCGACGCTGCCGGTACGTTATTTTGAAATCCACACCGCGCAGCAAATCCTCGACGACCTCGAACTCGTCCACCGTTTCATGCACCGGTTGATCCGTGAAAAAGATCGCTCTCTCTCGCCCGTGACGGCGTGGCTGGACGAATCCGACCGCGGCTACAACACGGTAAAAATCTGCACCTGGGACCGGGCGGGTTTGTTCGGAAAAATTGCCGGCTCGTTGAGCGCCACGGGCTTGAACATCCTGGGCGCGCAGATTTTCACGCGCTCCGACGGCATCGCGCTCGACACATTTTTCGTCAACGATGCGCGCACCGGCAATCTCGCCGCATCCGAGCAACACGACAAGTTCGCCGCGTTGCTCGAAAAAGTTTTGAACGGCGAAGAAGTGGATTTGCCCGCGCTCATCGCGCGCCAGGTCACCAAGTCCGCTTATCAGGCCTACGCGGGCGAGCGCATCGGGACGGAAATCAGTTTCGACAACGAAGGTTCCGAGTCGCGCACGCTCATCGAAATCGTGACCGAAGACCGGCTCGGTTTGCTCTACGCGATTTCCAAAACATTCGCCGAACTCGCGGTGGACATCGTCAGAGCGCGCATCGTGACCGAACGCGGCGCGGCCATTGACAGTTTTTACGTGCGCGAACTCGACGGCGGCAAAATCGTTTCCATCGAACGCCAGAAGCTCATCGAGTCAAAAGTGCGCGAGGCCATCAACCGGCTCGATGCCGGAGAATGATTCGCGGGCGCAAACCGATTGCAACCCGCCACGCGGCCTGATAAAAATAACCCGTCACGCGACGCGGGTGTGGTCCAATGGTAGAACGTGGGCTTCCCAAGCCTGAGACGAGGGTTCGATTCCCTTCACCCGCTCCAATTTCAATTTTTGCGCCGCTTGTTTCCTCTTGCGTGGTGAAATGGCTGCCAGCATCTTTTCCAATCACGCAGCGCAAATCGCCATGAAAACATTACGTTTTTTTTCCTTCATTTTTTTTATCCCATTTTTGGTTCCGGCGTTTGCAATGCGACTGCGCGCGGAAACCGGCTACGAGGCATGGCTGCGTTACGCCGAGATTGACGATGCTTCGGTCAAAAAGAATTACGATGAATCGCTGCCTGCGGCTGTCGTGGCTTTGGGCAATTCCGGAATCGTCCGGTCGGCGCAAAGCGAATTGATTCGCGGCGTGCGCGGAATGCTCGGCAGAACCGAAAGGATCGAAACCGCGCTGCCGGACGAAAACGCGACTCTTCTCGGCACGTTTGACGAAATCAAAAAAGTCGTCCCGACTTTCAGCGCACCGACGGATCTGGCTGATGACGGATTTTATTTGAAAACAATTTCTTCGGGCGGCCATAAACTTTTGATCGTCACGGCGCCAAACGAGCGCGGCGTGCTTTACGGAATCTTTGCATTGTTGCGAAAAATGGGTTTGCACGAACCCATCGCGACGCTCGATGAAAAGGAAAGCCCTTATGCGACGATTCGAGCGATCAATCAGTGGGACAACCTCAACGGCACCATCGAGCGCGGTTACGCCGGGCGCTCCATTTTTTGGTACAACGATCACGTCGTCAAAGATCTGACGCGGGCGGGTGATTACGCGCGGCTGCTTGGGTCTCTCGGCATCAACGGCTGCTCCGTCAACAACGTCAATGCCGACCCGCGGTTCATCCGCTCCGATTATTTGCCGGAGCTGAAACGCATCGCCGACGCATTTCGCCCGTGGGGTGTGAAATTATTTGTCTGTGTCAACTTCGGCAGTCCAAAATCAATCGGCGGACTCGACACGTTCGATCCGCTCGACCCGCGCGTGATTGATTTCTGGGAAAAGAAAGTGGACGAGATTTATTCGGTGATTCCCGATTTCGGCGGATTCATTTTGAAGGCGGATTCCGAAGGCGAACTCGGCCCGTCGGCTTACGGTCGCACGCACGCGGACGCAGCGAACGTTGTCGCGCGCCCGCTCAAGGCGCACGGCGGAATCATTTTTTATCGCGGCTTCGTTTATGACCATCACGCGGACTGGCGCAATTTGAAGAACGATCGCGCCAAGGCGGCTTACGACAATTTCCACAAGCTCGACGGAAAATTTAACGACAACGTCATCATCCAAATCAAAAACGGGCCGATTGATTTTCAGGTTCGCGAGCCAGCGTCACCGCTGTTCGGCGGTTTGGAGAAAACGGCCATGGCGATTGAACTGCAAATCACGCAGGAATATCTCGGCCAACAGCGCCACGTCGTTTTTGAAGTGCCGATGTGGAAGACGACGCTCGACTTCGACATGCACGCAAAGGGCGCGGGCACACCGGTAAAGGCGCTCGTCGCCGGAAAAGTTTTCAACAATCCGCTCGGCGGTTTTGTCGGCGGCGCGAATGTCGGCCTCGACACAAACTGGCTCGGCCATCCGCTCGCGATGGCGAATCTTTATGGCTTTGGCCGGCTCGCGTGGAATCCTGATTTGAGCAGCGGACAAATCGCGGACGAATGGACGAAGCTGACTTTCGGCCACGATCCGCAAGTCGTGAAAACAATTTCGGACATTCAGCTAAATTCGTGGCGCGCTTACGAAAATTACACCGGCCCGCTCGGCGTCGGCGGATTAACGGACATCGTTGAAGTGCATTACGGCCCCGGCATCGAATCCGCCGAGCGCAACGGCTGGGGACAGTGGATTCGCGCGGACACCAACGGCATCGGCATGGATCGCACCGTCGCCACAGGCACGGGCTACACGGCTCAATATCATCCGCCGGTTTCTGACACGTTCGAGTCGTTGAAAACCTGTCCCGACGAACTGGTTCTGTTCTTTCACCATTTGCCTTACAACTACGTTTTGCACTCGGGAAAAACTTTGATCCAGCACGTTTACGATTCGCATTACGAAGGTGTGGAGCAGGTGGAAAAATTCGTCGAGCAATGGAAATCACTGAAAGGAAAAATTGACGCGCAGCGTTACAACGAAGTTCTCGCGAAGCTGGAATATCAAGTCGGCCATGCGACGGTCTGGCGCGACGCGGTTTGCCAGTGGTTTTACAAAATGTCCAGCATCCCCGACAAATTGAATCGCGTCGGAAACGATCCGAACCGCATCGAAGCCGAATCCATGAAGCTGGACGGCTATGAAGTTTTTGACGTGAAACCGTGGGAAACCGCGTCCGGCGGCAACGCGATTCGAATTTCCAGCGCCGACGGTCACGGCTCGGCGAGCTTCACTTACACCGGCAAACCCGGCTGGTTCGATCTGGCCGTGCAATACTACGACCAAACTGACGGCGTTTCGCAGTTCAAACTTTTCGTGGCCGGACAAAAAGTGGATGAGTGGCTGGCGAACGACCAGTTGCCTTCGCGCAATGTCCCGTCCGTTCCCAACGGCCATACGAGCACGCGCCGGAATATTCCCGGTGTCGCGTTGCGAACGGGCGATGAAATCAAGATTGAAGCTGTTGCCGACGGCGGTGAAAAAGCGCCTGTTGATTATCTGGAAATAAGTCCGAGCCGTTGACCGACGATGAAATCGGAAACCCCGTTTTTCAGTCCGCTTCCAAATCTTCAATCTCCAGAAAACCGTGCAACTGGCGGATACGCGTCGGATGACGCATTTTGCGAAGAGCTTTTGCTTCAATCTGGCGGATGCGCTCGCGCGTGACGCGAAATTGCTGGCCGACTTCTTCGAGCGTGCGCGCGTTGCCGTCGCCGATGCCGAAACGCAGTTCCAAAACTTTCCGTTCGCGTTCGTTGAGGCTGCACAGCACGTCGCCCAACCTGTCCTTGAGCAGACTGAAGCTGGTCATGTCTAGCGGGCTTTCGGCGGCCTTGTCCTCGATAAAATCACCAAAGTTCGCGTCCTCGGTATCGCCGACCGGGGCTTGCAACGAAATCGGCTGTTGCGCCATTTTCAAAACGGCGCGCACGCGCTCAACAGGCATCTGCATTTCGTCGGCGATCTCCTCCGACACCGGCTCGCGGCCGAAATCCTGCAACAGCCTTTTCTGGACGCGCATCAATTTGTTGATGATCTCAATCATGTGCACCGGAATGCGGATCGTCCGCGCCTGATCGGCGATGCTGCGCGTGATGGCCTGCCGTATCCACCAGGTCGCGTAAGTGGAAAATTTATAGCCGCGACGATATTCGAATTTTTCCACGGCCTTCATCAGTCCCATGTTTCCTTCCTGGATCAAATCGAGGAACGACAGCCCGCGGTTCGTGTATTTTTTTGCGATGGAGATGACGAGCCGCAGGTTCGCCTCGACCATTTCGGTCTTCGCCTGAAGCGCCTTGGTGGAAAATTCGCGCAACCGGTCGAACGCCTTGAGATAATTTTCGTGGGGCATCCGCACGAATTCCTCAAGCGCCCTGATTTTTTGCTTCTCGGCCTCGACGAGATGCTGCTGCGCGATGGATTCGCGCTGCGCCTGCGAGTCGGCCAGCGCCCGCAGGCTGTATCGCAATTTGTCGAAAATATTCTCGGCGACGAGAGTCATCTCTTCGACGACTTTTTGTTTGAAGCAGAATTTCGGGAATGTCGCCTGAAGTTTTTGGTCGGCCTTCCTGAACGCCGTCAACGCGCGGCTGCGTCTGGCTTTGACATGCGCGTCCCGCCACGCGGCGTATTTGAGATCGACATCGCCGTCGATTTCCCGCACGCGCGCGACGAGCCGGTGCAACACGCGCAAATGCGCGTCGCGGCTGTCCACCTTCTTGTCGAGCACGACTCGGTCGAAACGTTCGCGCGGAGGATCGACCAGAAGTTTTTCGGCGAGCGCGATATGTTCCTTGGCGGCGAAACCGAAGCTGTGGATTATTTTCGTCACTTCGCTTTCGGCGGCCTCGATGCGCTTGGAGATCTCGACCTCCTGCTCGCGCGTCAGCAACGCCACCTGCCCCATCTGGTTCAGATACATCCGCACCGGGTCGTCCAGAATGTCCAGCCGCACGCTGTCCTCTTCATCGGCGTCGGGCTTTTTGATGTTGTCCACCTCCGCCTGTTCCACAACCTCGATTTCGAGCGCGCGCAACTTGGAAAAAACTTCATCCAACCTTTCCGGCGTGACGATGTTTTCTGGCAGAACTTCACTGATGTCGCTGTAAGTCAAATGCCCCTGCTCCTGCGCGAGCCGGACGAGATCTTTGATTTTTTCCGAAAGCTCCGCGTCCGTGCCGTTTTGCAAAACCACGCCGTTCAATTTTTTTCCGGCGCCGGTCACGGACACGCCGGCCAGAGCTATGATGTTGGGTTTTCCCTTTTTCAGGGACGAATCCGCTGCGGGTTTGCGAACCTTCGTTTTTGACATACGACTCTGCACTTCCGATTCATGAACCGAAAGTGGCGGGAATATGGAAAGCCGCGGCGACTTCGTCAAGCGGGTAAACCAACTCCTGCTTCCGGTTCATAGAATGACTGCAACATAATCCAAAAACGCCGCAAGACAAATTTTTTTATCCCTTCTCAATGCACGCATACGCGTTGTGATTGTGGATGCTCTCGAAATTTTCCGCCTCGACTTTATACCAGCTCACCCGCGCGTCCGCGTTCAACCGCAGCGCCACGTTGCGCACCAGATCCTCCACGAACACCGGATTTTCATATGCGCGCTCCGTCACCGCCTTTTCGTCCTGCCGCTTGAGCAGCGCGTAAAGCTCCGAACTCGCCGCGCCCTCGATCATCGCCACTACGTCCTCAATCCAGACCACGCGCGTCGAACGCAGCGCCACCGTCACCTCGCCGCGCTGGTTGTGCGCGCCGTGTTTGGCAATCGCCTTTGAGCACGGGCACAGCGTCGTCACATTCGCCTTCACCGTCAGGACAAAATCAATTTCCGCGCCGCACGCCGTCGCGTCGAAGCGCGCAACGTAATCCATCAAACTTTCCAGCCGCGACACCGGCGATTTCTTGGACATGAAATACGGAAACTCGATCTCCAGATGCGACGTGGCCGCGTTCAGCTTTTTCTGCAACGAACGCAAAATCTCCGCGATGTTCTCGACGTGGACGACGCTGCCATGCGCGTTGAGCACCTCGACGAAGCGGCTCATGTGCGTGCCTTTGAACTCCTTCGGCAGATCCACGAACATGCCGATGGTCGCAATCGTATTTTGAAATTTGCGCGCCTTGTCCTTGACCTGAATGGGAAAACGCAGCCCGCGCACGCCGACCTTGTCAATGCGCAGTTCGCGCGTGTCGCGTTCGCTCTGCTTGTCGTGCAGATGCGCGGCGGAATTTTTTCGGCTCGTCCGAGGCATGAAATGAGAATAGCAGGTTCAGGTTAAATGGCAAAAGCGTTTCTCGCTTGAAAACCAAATGCCGTCTGACAATTTTTATAGCCGCATGAAATTTCAAAGCCGCTTTGCCATTCTATTTTTTGCGCTGCTTTGTTCCACTTCCTTCGCCGCCGAAACTTTCCGCGTCGCTACTTACAACGTGGAAAATTATCTGGACCAACCAACTGAATCACGTCACTTCGCTAAATCCGCCGAAGCGAAAGCCAAAGTCCGCGAAAGCATCAAAGCCATAAATCCCGACGTGCTCGCGCTCGAAGAAATGGGAACGCCCAATGCGCTTTTGGAATTACGCACGTCGCTCAAAGCGGACGGACTTGATTTTCCGTTTTGGGAGCACGTCAGCGGCACGGACACGAATATCCATGTCGCCGTGTTGAGCAAATTTCCCATCATCGCGCGGCATCCGCACACGAACGACGAATTTCTTCTGGACGGAAAACGTTTCCGCGTCAGCCGCGGATTTGCCGAAGTGGAAATCCAGGCCGCGACAAATTTCACCTTCACGCTCCTTGCCGGACATTTGAAATCGAAGCTCGCCACGCCCAATGCCGACGAAGCCGAAGAACGGCTCGCAGAAGCAAAAGTATTACGAGGCATTATTGACGAACATTTCAAAGCGAACCCGAACGCAAAACTCATTGTTCTTGGCGATTTCAACGACGAGAAAAATTCCGACGCGATCAAAGAAATCATCGGGCGCGGAAAATTCAAGCTCACCGACACACGTCCCGCCGAGCGCAACGGCGATGATGCTTCCGCCGACAACTTTTATCACGAACCGCGCAATGTGGCGTGGACGTATTTCTATGGCGCGGACGACACGTATTCTCGCATAGATTACATCTTGTTGAGTCCCGCAATGAAACGAGCCTGGCTGGCGGAAGAAACTTTTATTCCGACAATTCCAAACTGGGGCAAAGGTTCCGACCACCGGCCAATCGTCGCCAAATTCAGTGAAGGAAAAAATTAAATCCGCGAATTGCGCGAATGTTCACGAATTGATTTTCTAAATTCCCGTTGATTCGCGAAATTTGCGGATGAAAAATGTTACAACTGCTCCGGCTTTCCCATCAATTCCGCAACGCGCTGGAGCAAGCGTCCCGCCGCGCCGCCGTCCAGCACGCGATGGTCGAAGCTCAACGTCAGGTTCGCCTCCATCACCGGCACGAACTGGCCTTTGACGGAATCCCAATGCGGCGCGTGCCGCGCCGCGCCCATGCCGAGCACGAGCGTCTGTTCCGGCAGCGGAATCGGCGTCGCCCAGATCAGCCCGAACGTGCCGTAATTCGTCACCGTCGCGATCGAGCCGCCCGTCGCGTCCGCCGGCAGTTTTCTTTGCCGCGCGAGTTCGACGAGTTCGTTGTAATGCACGACGAGTTCCGACAAGGATTTTTTGTCCGCGCCGCGCAAAACCGGAACGAGCACGCCATCTTCGGCCTCAACCGCGAAGCCCACGTCAATGGAACTCGGATGAACAATTTTATTTCCGACAAGCCGTCCGGCGGGCGCGGAATTTTCCGCAAGAGCGATCGCCAGCGCGCGCAACGCGTAAAGCGCCGGGCCGGGTTTTGGATTTGAATTTTTCCGGTGCGCGAGAACGGCATCGAGCGTCACGGGCAGACCAACCGTCGCGAGTGGGCGCGTCCAACTGCGGCGCATCGCATCGGCGACAGCCACGCGCATGGATGACGCGGGCGTCAGTTTTTGCTTTTCAAGACTGGCGAGAAATTTTTCAAAATCCTCGATCGTCACGCGACCAGCCGCGCCGCTGCCCGCGACGCCCGCGAGGTCGGCGGCTTGCAGGCCGAGTTCAACCATGCGTGCCTTCATGCGCGGCGACATATAACTCGCGCCCGCCGCGTTCGCCGGCACGGGCAATCCGCGCACGGTCGGCTGCACGCGTCCGCTTCTACGGTTTGAATCTGATTTTGAAAGCTGTTCTGTTTCGGAAGTTTTTGCCGGAGCAACATCGAGTCCCAAACGCGCGGCTTCTTCTTTCGTCGCTTCAATCTGTCCGAGTGTCGCGCCGACGGCATAACTTTCGTTCAACTGCGCGGTAAATTTTTCAATCTTACCTTTACATGGCGACGCGACGGTCATCGTGGCCTTGTCCGTCTCGACTTCGATCAAATCCTGATCGGCCTCGACATTGTCGCCGGGCTTGACGACGAAGTTGACGATTCTGGCCTCGGCTATAGATTCGCCAAGCTGCGGCATGATGATGGGAATTTTCATGATCGTAATAATTTTCGAGCGGCAACAGCGACGGCGCGCGCGGTCGGACGGTGCGCCGTCCACAAATTTGGATGATACGGCACGGGCGTGTCTTTGGCGTTGAGACGTTGCGGCGGCGCGTCGAGCAATCCGTAGCCTTCGCTCGCGACACGCGCAATGATTTCGGCGGTGACGCCGCCCCAAGGCCACGCTTCGCCGACGCAGAGCAGTTTTCCCGTTCGCGCAACGCTGGCCATGACCGTGTCCGTGTCGAGCGGTTTGACGGAACGCAAATCCACGATTTCAATTTCCCAGCCTTCGGGAGCCAGTTCGGTCGCGGCTTCGAGCGCTTCGTGAACCATGGCGCTGTAAGTCACAATTGTCAGATCGCGTCCTTCGCGGGCAATTCGCGCCTTCCCAATGGGCAGCGCTTCGCTCGGCAACTTTTCGGCTTTGAGATGGCGGTAAAGAAATTTGTGTTCACAAAAAATCACCGGGTCGTCGAGCGCGACAGCTTCGAGCAACATTGAATAAGCATCTTCAACCGTCGCGGGCGTGAGCACGATGAGGCCGGGATAATGCGCGTAAATCGTTTCGATACACTGGCTGTGAAACGGCCCACCGCCGGAAGTGCCGCCGAACGGCAGACGCACGGTGATGGGACACGGAACATTCGTGCGCCAGAAAAGTGTCGCGGCCTGATTGACGATCTGGTTGAAGCCAACGGTGGAAAAATCCGCGAACTGCATCTCGATGATCGGGCGCAAGCCTTCAATCGCCGCGCCGACGGCAAGGCCGACCATCGCGTCTTCGGAAATCGGCGAATCCAAAACACGTCCGGGAAATTCCTTCGCCAGATTTTTCGTGGCCTTGAACGCGCCGCCGAACGCGCCGACATCCTGCCCGTAAATGAACACGCGAGGATCGTCGCGCAAGGCGTGGGCCTGCGCTTCGCGAATGGCGTCAATGTAGGTGATTTCAGTTCCCATCTTCTTCGTGCGTCTCGCTCAAGTGTTCAGATGAAATCGCGGACCAGTTTTCCGCGAATGGGTCGGGCGCGGGCTCGCGCTGGACTTGCGCGACGGCTTCTTCAATTTCACGGATGGCCTCGCTGCGCCAGACGACGATTTGCGCGGCATCGGTCAATTTATTTTGCAACAGAAATTCTTCGGCGATTTTCAGACAGTCGCTTCCGAGCGAAGAATTTTTTAATTTCGGGTCAACATAACTGGAATCGTCGTGTTCGCCGTGACCGCAAAGCCGCAATAATTTTGCGACGACGAGCTGCGGACCATTTTCAGCGCGCGCGCGCGCAACGGCTTCACCGACAATTTTCAAACACGCGGACAAATCCGTGCCGTCCACGGAATATGATTCGACGCCGTAGCCGACGGCTTTGCTCGCCAAGTCATCGCAAGCGAATTGAAATGAAGTCGGCGTCGAGTAAGCGTATTGATTGTCGGCGACAACCAGGACAAGCGGCAGTTTTTCGACGGCGGCTTGATTCAACGCTTCGTGAAATGCGCCGGTGGAAGTCGCGCCGTCGCCGACACAAGCCGCGCCGACTGTGCCGGAAATTTTTTTGAAGCGGCGCGCGAACAAAACTCCGTTGACGACGGAAATCATCGCGCCCAAATGTGAAATCATCGGGAGATAACCTTCCTGCGGCCTGCCGCGATGGACGTTGCCGTCGCGGGCACGCATCGGGCCGAGCGGCGAACCCATGTAAGTTCGCACGGCATCCAAAACTGTTTCGCCAAACGCGAGCCGTCCCGCCGCGTCGCGGATAAGCGGTGCGAAGACGTCGGTTTTTTTCAGGGAAACGCCGATGGATGCGCTCAACGCTTCCTGCCCGCGTCCGAGAAAAACTCCGCCGTGGATTTTCCCGGCGCGATATAACGCGGCGAACTTGTCGTCGAGCAGCCGCGCGAGCAGCATGAAGCGATACGCGGCGAGCGTTGTGTCGCGCGCAGTCGTGGCTTCACCCGCCGATTGGGCGTCTAGCACCGATTGCAGCATGGCGAGATTTTATCGCCGGAAGCGCACGCCAGCAATGTTTCTTTCCGGACGAGAATTTTTGACAACAAAAATCAGGTTGGCCAGATGAGGAAATTTGTGTTCAATGGAGTCCCTGAATCAAGCAATCACAATGGACGCAAAATTGAAATCATGAGCCAGCGGACATTCCAGATTTTGCTGGTCGGCAATGATAAAAAATTGTCGGCGGCGGTGTCCGATGCGCTGTCGGCTGAAATCGTCATCCTTGAATTTGCGCGCGATGCCGGTGAGGCGATGAAAATTCTCAACGAGCACCCTCCCGATTTTATTCTGGTGGATTTGGAATCGGCGAAGGCCCAGTCTTTTGAATTGTTGCGGTACATCAAGGAACATCCGCCATTGGGGCGGCCGCTTGTCATCGGGCTTGCTCCTGCCAGCGATTCGGCGGGCAAACTGCAGGCCTATGAACTGGGCGCGCTGGATTGCATCGACAAGCCGATCGAACCGGCGATTTTTCATGCGCGCATATGCGCCTCACTGCGAAAGAAAAGTCAATTTGAAGAATTGATTCAAGAGCAGCGCGAGTTGATCAACGCGCGCATGGCCGCCGAGTCCTCGGCGCGCGCGAAGTCGGAATTTCTCGCGGCGATGAGCCATGAAATCCGCACGCCGATGAACGGCGTCATCGCGATGGTCGGGTTGCTGCTCGAAACGCCGATGACCGCCGAGCAGCGCGGTTATCTGGAGACCATCCACACGAGCAGCGAATCGTTGCTGGCGATCATCAATGACATCCTCGACTTCTCCAAAATCGAGGCGGGCAAAATGGAATTGGACCTGCGCCCGTTCGATTTGCGCACGAGCCTTGAGGAAGCACTCGACTTGATGTCCGCCAAGGCCGTCGAAAAAAATCTCGACCTCGTCTATCAGATGGATGATGCGATTCCGGCGAAAATCGAGGGAGACCCGATGCGTCTGCGTCAGGTGCTGGCGAATCTTTTGAGCAATGCGCTGAAATTCACGGAGCACGGCGATGTTTTCATCCGCGTCGAGCTGCTTGTCGCGCCGGGTGCGGACAAAAAAAATCCGAACACAATCCAGGTTCATTTTTCCATTCAAGACACCGGTATCGGCATCACGCCGGACAAGTTGTCGCGGTTGTTCAAGCCGTTCATGCAGGCGGATGTTTCGACGGCGCGGCATTACGGCGGCACGGGATTGGGACTGACCATCAGCAAGAAACTCGTCGAGATGATGGGCGGAAAAATGTGGGCGGAGAGCGAGCGCGGCAAAGGCTCAACTTTCCATTTCACCGCGAATTTTCACGCCGAACCGCAGGCGGCGCGCGAAATCCGCCAGCCGAAACTCACCGATCTGAAAATTTTGATCGTGGATGACAACGCCTCCAGCCGCGCCGTGCTCGCGGAGCAGGCCGCACGATGGGGCATGATTCCTGAAACCGCCGAAACGCCGCAACAAGCCCTCGACCTTGTCCGGAAAGACCAATTTGACGTGGCCGTGCTCGACCTGCAGTTGCCGGGCATGGATGGCATCGCTCTCGCGGCGGAAATCCGCAAATTGCCCGGCGCGGCCATGATGCCCTTTGTCGTGCTGACTCCGCTTGGAGTCAGCACCGATGCACCGGCCGCCGCGCATATCGGGTTCGCTAATTGCATCGCCAAACCCGTGCGGCCCGCGCAGCTTTCCGCCGCACTTGAACGCGCACTGTTCAGTCCCAAAAAAGCCGCCAGTCCAATTGTGCCGGCGAAAACCAACCCGCTCGTCTCGGAGCGTCTGCCGTTGCGGATTCTTTTGGTGGACGACAACGCCATCAATCAAAAGGTCGCCGCACGCATTTTGCATCAGATCGGTTATCATCCCGATCTTGCGGGCAACGGTCTCGAAGCACTCGCCGCTCTTGATAAAAAAATTTACGATCTTGTTTTCATGGACGTGATGATGCCGGAAATGGACGGTTTCGAAGCCACGCGCGCCATTCGCGAGCGCCAGAAGGATCCCGAAGATCATCCGACTTTTTCATCGCGCATCGTCGTCGTGGCCATGACCGCGCACGCGATGCAGAGTGACCGCGAGAAATGCCTCGCCTCCGGCATGGATGATTATTTGTCCAAGCCCATCCGTCCCGCGGACATTCGCGGCATCATCGAGAAGTGGGGACAACCGATTATGAATGAAGGAATCAAATCCATGCCCGCCGTGAAAATTGAAGCGCCCGCCTCCGCCGAGCCGCCCGTTGAAATGGACCGGCTCAACGATCTGACCGACGGCAACGCGGACAGTTTGCGCGAGTTGGTGGAAATGTATTACAAGCAGACCACGCAGCAGCTCGCGCAGATCGAGGCCGCCGTGCGCGCGAACAAGGCTGAAGATGTCCGGCGCGTCGCGCATAGTTGCGCGGGCGCGAGCGCGACGCTCGGCATGATGCGGTTCGCACAGATGATGCGCGCGCTGGAAAAAGAAGGCGTATCGGGCAAGTTGACGGATGCCACCCGACTTTGCGAAGATGCGGCGCGCGAGTACACGGCGATAAAAGATTTTCTGGCCGCGCAACCGGGTTTGTCGGCGGCGGCAGTTTCTGAAAAATGAAAAAAGTTCTCATCATCGAAGACGACCCGATCGTCGCAAATGTTTACCGGAACAAATTCGCCGTGGACGGTTACCAGGCCGAACTTGCGCTCGACGGCGAGACCGGGCTTAAAACGATGCGGACGTTCAAGCCCGACCTCATCATTCTCGACCTCATGCTGCCGAAAATGTCCGGCGTGGAAGTCATCAAACAAATCCGCAGCGAGGAGGAATTCACCAAGACGCCAATCATCATTTTTTCGAACACTTACCTGACCAATCTGATTCAGGACGCGTGGAAAGCGGGGGCGACCAAATGTCTTTCCAAGTCGAACGTTTCGCCCAAGGAAGTCCTGGACATGGTGCATCACACCATCGGCGACAGCGGCGCGGTTCCGCAAATGTTGCCCAGCATCGGCACTTCGCAGCCAAAAAGGGAAAAGTCGCCGATGCTCGCCAGCGAGGCCGATTCCGAATTCCAAGCCGACCTCCGCAAGACATTCATCGACAGCCTGCCAGCCACGCTCAACGGATTGCGCTCCACATTGCAGGCGCTCGTCAAGGCCGACAGCGAAATGACGCGCCTCAAGGAAATTTACGAACTCTACCGCCGCACCCACGCGCTCAACGGCAACGCGGGTATCGCCGGACTCGTCCAGATCGCTCACATGTCCGCCGCGCTCGAGGCGCTGCTCAAGGAAATTTACGAGAAACCGAAAAACGTCAATGCGTCCACGCTCCGCACCGTCGCCGCCTCCGTGGATTTCCTCGGCTTTCTGTTCGAACGCGGCACGTCGCCCGAAAGACAGGAAGTTCCCGCCGCGAACATCCTTGTCGTGGATGACGAAGCCATCTCGCGCCGCGCCGTCATCTACGCGCTCGAAAAAGCGCACCTGCAATCCGTGAACGTCGAAGACCCGAACGCCGCTTTGAAACTGCTCACCGAAAATCAATTCGACCTCGTCTTTCTCGACGTGGACATGCCGGGCATGACCGGCTTTGAGCTTTGCACCAAGTTGCGCGCCATGCCGAACAACAAGAAGACGCCCGTCGTGTTCGTGACCAGCTTGAGCGATTTCGACAACCGCACCAGTTCCATGATGGCCGGCGGCAACGACTTCATCGCCAAGCCGTTTCTCTTCATCGAACTCACGGTCAAGGCGCTCATCCACGTCCTGCGTGGAAAATTGCAGCCGGCGAAATGAACTGGAAACCGGGTTGGCTTGACTCGGAAACCGTTTTGAATTGAACTCACGGGAACGACCTTCCCATGTTCATCGCTTTGCCAGTCGGAATGAATTACCGGACCGAAAGGCTTCCCGTCATCACGTTTTCCCTCATCGGCATCAACACACTGGTTTATCTGGTCTCGCTGTTTTTCTTTTTCAGGACGGACGGCGAATCGGACCTTTGGATAATGCAACATCTGTGGCTGATCCCGAGTCAATCGTTTCTTTACACCTATCTCACATCGATGTTCGTCCACGCCGGCTTTTTGCATCTGTTCGGCAACATGATTTTCCTTTTTCTATTCGGCTCCTGCGTGGAAGACATGGTCGGGCGCGGGCGGTTTTTGATTTATTATCTCGTCGGCGGATTCATCGCGGAAATGACTTATATCGCCGTGTCGCCGGCACATTTCATGTCCACGGTTCCGATGGGTGGCGCGTCGGGTGCCATCAGCGCGTGCATGGGAATGTATCTGCTGCTGCGGGCGAATGCAGACATCGAGTTCAAATATTTTTTATGGATATTTTTTATTTATCTTCGCGCCGGTGAATTTGAAATTCCCGCGTGGATGGCGATTTCATTCTGGTTTTTGAGCGACATTTTCTGGATGGTTTTTAGCTATCTTTCCCATCAGCGGGTCAGTGACGTGGCATTCGGCGCGCATGTCGGCGGGCTTCTCGGTGGACTTGCGTTGATCGGAATGTACAAACGGCTCGTGCTGCCGCACAAAAACGAAGAGGAAGAACCCGTTCTCATCATCAATCCGGCGGCGGCGATTGCCTCAGCCAGCGACGCGCGTGAAATGACGTCGGGCGAGACGCCGACCATTTTCCTGTACGACAGCGGCGAACAGACCGGACCGTTCACGCTGTCGCAGGTGCAGGTGAAGCTGCGGCGCGGCGAAATCAGCCGTGACGCCCGATACTGGAGCGAAGGCATGACCGGCTGGGAAAACGTTTCAGATTTGGCAGGTAATCCAATGCAATGATTTTTGCTTCTTGCCAAGCGCCCGATTTCTTCGCTCAATTTTGCCCGACAAATGAAAAACTCAACTGACAAACCGCTCGTAGGGATTTTAATGGGCAGCGACTCCGACTGGCCGACCATGAAACTCGCCGCCGATGCGCTGAAAGAATTCGGTGTCGCCAGCGAAGCCAAAGTGATTTCCGCGCATCGCGATCCGCGCGGGCTGGAAGAATATGTTTCCGGCGCACCGGCGCGCGGCATCAAGGCGTTTATTTGCGGCGCGGGCGGCGCGGCGCATCTGGCGGGCGTCACGGCGGCGTTCACGACGCTGCCGGTCATCGGCGTGCCGATTCTGGGTAAATCCACGGACGGATTGGATTCACTGCTCTCGATGGTTCAGATGCCGCCGGGCGTGCCGGTCGCGACGGTCGCCATCAACGGCGCGCGCAACGCCGGAATTCTCGCGGCGCAAATCATCGCCACGGGCGACGCGCAGTTGCAGGAAGAATTGAAAAAATTCAAAGTGAAGCTCACTGAAGAATCACGAGCGAAAAATAAAAACCTCGCGCAATAAAATTTATCATGGAACGGCTCATCGAAGGCGTTCACAAATTCCGCAGCGACCAGTTCGGCAATTACCGGAAGCTTTTCCGCAAGCTGTCGCAGGAAGGCCAGAACCCGCACACGCTGTTCATCACCTGTTCCGATTCGCGCGTGCTGGCGGAACTCATCACGCAGAGCAAGCCCGGCGATCTGTTCGTCGTCAAAAACGTCGGCAACATCGTCCCGCCTGCGAGCGCGAAAGGCGACACCAATTCCACCGCCGCCGCCATCGAGTTCGCCGTGGAAAATCTGCGCGTCAGCGACATCGTCATCTGCGGCCATTCACAATGCGGCGCGATTTCCGCGCTACTCGGCGAAACATCCGTCGGCAAATCCACGCCGCACTTGCGCGACTGGCTGCATCTCGCCGAGCCGGTTCTGGGCACGATGAAAAAGGAATACGCGCATCTCAAGACCGCCACCGAGCGCTCGACCGCCGCCGCCGTGGAAAATGTTTTGTTCGGGCTGGAAAATCTGCACAGCTACCATTGCGTGCAGGAACGGTTGATGGACGGCTCGCTGCGATTGCACGGCTGGTTTTTCGAAATCGCGACGGCGGAACTGTTCGCCTACGACCCGGAGTTGTTGCAATTCCAGCCGCTCGTGCAGGAATAATTTGTAGTAGCCGACGTCAGTCGGCTCAAATTTCTTTTCGTCATTAAATCAGAGCGAACTCACGTTCACTGCTACGCTTCGTTTGGACAATCGCATTTTCATTTGTTAATTTCTGCGGAATTTATGAGTCTTGAAAACAAAGAACCCGCTGATGGGAGAGGCAACTTGCCTCCGTCTGATTTCATCCGCGATATAGTCGCCAAGCACGTAGCGGAAAAGAAATATCCGAAAATCCACACGCGTTTTCCGCCGGAACCCAACGGCTACCTTCACATCGGCCACGCGAAATCAATCTGCCTGAATTTCGGTATCGCGCGCGAGTTCGGCGGCGTCTGCAATCTGCGCATGGACGACACGAATCCCGCGAAGGAAGACATCGAGTATGTGGATTCGATTACCGAGGATGTGAATTGGCTCATTTCCGGCTGGGCGGATAAAAATCTTGGACTGAGCAAGACCAAGCCGTTTTACGCGAGCGATTACTTCGATCAGATTTATGAATTCGCAATTGCGCTGATTAAAAAAGGCAAAGCCTTCGTCTGCGATTTGACGCCTGACCAAACCGACGAGTATCGTCGTCTCGGCAAAGCCTCGCCGTTCCGCGACCGCAGTGTGGAGGAAAATCTGGATTTATTCACTCGCATGAAAGCGGGCGAATTTCCCGACGGCGCGCGCGTGTTGCGTGCGAAGATCATCGTGGATTCGCCGAACATCTGGCTGCGCGACCCATTGCTCTATCGCATCAAGCGCGCAGAGCATCACCAGACTGGAAACAAATGGTGCATTTATCCGATGTATGATTTCGCGCACGGCTTGAGCGATTACATCGAAGGCATCACGCACAGCATCTGCACGCTGGAGTTCGAAGTGCACCGCCCGCTTTACGATTGGATTCTCGAATCGCTCGGCCTGCCGCGCGCGTTGCCGAAGCAATATGAATTTGCGCGGCTGAATTTGAGTTACACGCTCTTGAGCAAACGCAAATTGCTCCAGCTCGTCGAAGAAAAAATCGTCACCGGCTGGGACGATCCGCGAATGCCGACGATTTGCGGCATCCGTCGTCGCGGCGTCACGGCGGAAGCGCTGCGAAATTTTGCCTACAACATCGGCATCACAAAATTCAACGGACTCACGGACGTTGCGGTTTTGGAACACGCCATCCGCGAAGACTTGAACAAACGCGCGCTGCGTCGGCTCGCCGTTTTGCGTCCGATCAAAATTATCATCACGAATTTTCCCGAAGGCAAAATCGAGGAACTCGACGCCGTCAACAATCCCGAAGACGAAAGCGCGGGCCGACGGAAGATTCCGTTCAGCCGCGAACTGTTCATCGAGCGCGACGATTTTCAGGAAGTTCCGCCGCCGAAATTTTTCCGGCTGAAACCCGGCGGCGAAGTGCGTTTGAAATACGCCTACATCATCAAGTGCGACGAAGTGGTGAAGGACGCCAGCGGCAATATCACTGAACTGCGCTGCACCGCCGACCTCGCCAGCAAGAGTGGCGGAGCCACGGCGGCGCGCAAAGTGAAGGGAACAATTCATTGGGTCAGCGTTACGCACGCGCTGGACGCCGAGGTGCGCCTTTACGACCGGCTCTTCACCGAAGCCGAGCCGGAAAAGGACGGACGCGATTTCAAATCCGTCCTCAACCCGCGCTCGCTCGAAGTGCTGACGGCAAAACTCGAGCCATCGCTTAAAGATTCCCGACCGGAGGTCCGTTATCAATTCGAGCGCATCGGTTATTTCACTTTGGACAAAGATTCCAACTCACAAAAATCAATTTTCAATCGGACGATCACGCTGAAAGACACTTGGGCGAAGGAAGCGCAGAAAGGACAACCGTGAAAACAGCTATTGGAATTTCCTTTCTGCTTACGATGATTGCATTCTCAAGCATCGTTCATGGGCAGAATATTCAGAGTAACTCCGCAATAAATTGGCTGTCGATAACGAATGGGGCGTCAACAGACAACGGGCCACTCCTTCCCTTGATTCAATTCGAAGACGTTCCCATCACTACGGCCATCCAGAATTTAGCCGGACAGGCGGGCATCAATTACATCATTGATCCGAAATTGTTCACAATATCCGAGTCCACTCCAGAACCCATCGTCACGTTTACTTTGAAGAACGTGACTGCAAAAGACGCTCTCGCTCGAATGCTCAACTTACGCAACATCGTGCTGATTGAAGATCGTCTCACCACCGTTGCGCACATAACTCGTGTAGGTCAAACCGTGCATATCGTGGATGCGAGTCTGCTCGGTATAAATACGAACAATCCGAGCACCCCAACCAACGACATCATCCCCATAATTCAATTTTTTGATGTGCCGCTTGAAATTGGGCTAGAAAATCTCATCCACCAATGGCGGCTGATGTCAAGATTGACTCACGGATAGCGTCCAGCAGCACGATATTTTCCATTCACTGGGAGAACCTCACGGCGAAACAAGCCCTCATCGCAATCTGCCAGAATTTTGATTTGGACATAGTCAAGGATGACACAACGGGTGACATTGAAATCAAGCCGAAGCTCAAGTCGAAAAATTGATGCCTGACGACACGTTCAAAGAATTCGTGCTCGACTAGTTGAACGCGTTGCCGGAGTTGCGCGCGCGGGCGATGTTCGGCGTGTGAGATTTGTTTTCCTCTCCTTGTGCATCCGCACTGGAATTGATTTCTCGAAGAATGAACAAAATTTGTCCAGCAAATGGCAAGGATGGGAGAGTAATTGCCCTTCTTTTGAAATAAATAACACGGCAAACAGCAGATGAAAAATCAGCACCGCCAAAACGCCGTCACTCCAAAAAGAGTTTCAATTATGGGGGCGTTCACAAAAAAGTATATGGGGTGAACGCCCCATGGCGGTCGCGCAATTTTTATGCACCTTAACCCGGAGCGACATGAAAAAAAATAAACAATCGAAAGGACTGGCTCATACCATTTTCTCCACAGCAATCATTGCCATGCTAATTGGCGGGCTTGCATGCACTCTTTGCCTCGCTGAACCGCCATCCAACGCACAGCAGACGAATTCCGTGGCATTGAAAGCCAGCACACCGGATCCAGACAAGGCTGCGGCTAAATCGCAGCTCACCGGCGCTGAGCTTTACTCGATCAATTGCAACCGCTGCCATCCCGAACGTTACCCGACCGAGCGGACGGCGGCGCAATGGAAAACCATCATGCTCCACATGCAGGTGCGGGCGAATATTCCCGTGGCGCAGTCAAGGCTGATCCTGAAATACCTTCAGGACAATAGTGGTCGCTGAACATCGCCAATCACTTGAACAACGAATGAAAAAGACAATGATAACAAGCCGCTCAATGCTTGGATTAGTGACCGCAGGTTGCGTGATGGGTCTAGCTTTTCCCACAAACGTCACGGCGGTGGTCAGTGACTCTGATTTCAACGCGCTGAAAAACCTGGTTCAACAAATGAACGGGAAACTCCAGTCGCTGGAGCAGACAAACCAGCTCTATCAACAAACGATCCAGCAATTGCAGCGACAGTTGGGCGAAACGCAAACGCTGGCGACCAACGCTGTTCAAAAAGCCGAGGCGGCGGCGCAGGCGCAACCGCTTCCACGAGTGCCCATCGACGAGGCGACCGTCAACCACAACTTTCAGATTTTGGGCGACGCGGAATTTCAATACGCGAAGGCATCTGGACAAAATGGGTCGTTTTTGCTGGCCGATTTTGCGCCTATTTTTCTGTATCGCGCCGGGGACAACATTTTATTTGAGGCTGGTTTCGACACCACCATCCAGAATAACGCGCCCAACAGCAGCGGTTACTCAACCAGTTTCGATTTGAGTTTTGCCCAGTTGGATTATGTGATGAATGATTATGTGACATTGGCGGCGGGAGACCTGTTGCTGCCGCTCGGGACCTATACCGAGCGAGGTGCGGGATGGTTGAACAAGATTCCGGATGATCCGCTGGCAGTGGATGCGCTTATTCCCGGCAGCGGAGTGGGAGCGGAGTTGCTCGGCGCGATTCCGGTGGGGGACGCCGGCAAGTTCCTCAACTACTCGGTGTATGGAGTGAACGGTCCAAGTTCGGCGGACGGAACCGGAAACGCCGGCGCGCTTGATTTGGGTGGAAACGTGGGTGTCCGATCCGACGGCGTGGTGGCGAATCTGCATGGCGACCTATCCGGAGGTGCACGCTTGGGATTTTTTGTACCATTCAAACCCCATTACGATCTGGAACTTGGACTCTCCGGCCAGTCGGGCGAATGGGACAACGCGGGCTCTCATCTTTGGTCGGCGGGTGTGCTCGATGCGGCCCTGCATCTGGGGCCTAACTTTGAAGCCAAGGGCGAGTATATCGTCAGCCGTTATGGAAGCGACGATTTCGGTCAAATTGATCAGCACGGGTGGTATATGCAGGCCGGTTACAAACTGGCTGGATTGAATTTCGAGTTGCCGGCAATCAACAATCTGGAGCTGGTGGGCCGCTACGATTCCCTGCATGACGGGCTGGGGACTTCAACGGAGAGATACACCGTGGGTTATGTCTACTATTTCACGAGCACATTGCTATTTGAAGGCGACTATGAATTTCTTCACAGCACCGATCCAACCCAGGTCAACCAACTCATTCTTCAGCTATCTCTTGGATTTTAAAACCGCGTATGAAAGTTGAATTTGATCATACAAATAAATAGCAGCCATGCATATATTCCCATTCCTAAACAAACGCTGGCAGGTGCGATTAGTCTGGCTGTGTGCAACGGCGGTGATCGGGTGCATAGTATTCGCCAAAGCCATGGCGCAGAGCGCGGTGACACACGACAGCGAAGCCGCGTCTTCCGCATCAACAAACCAGGCCCCGACTTACCTTGGCGACATACAACCGATCTTGATGGGAAATTGCTCCAGTTGCCACAACCAGCAGTCCCGGTTCGTTTACAACTGGCTGGACTATAAAACAGCCTATGCCGATCGTTGGGAGATAAGAAGGCGAGTGTGGGACAGTTGGAAAGGTTCATATTACAAAGAGGCGATGCCCGTTGCCAACAGCCCTGAATCTCTGGCGCTCACGGACGAGGAACGTTTGATGATCCGGAATTGGGTGGACAACGGGGCGCCTCGCGGCGTGGCTCCGCCGTCAGGCGGCGTTAAAACGAAAGCCGAGCGGATCGAACTTGGAAGGCGGCTGTTCACTTCCATTTGCGCAGCCTGTCATCAACCCGCGGGACAGGGACGCCCGAATGTGTTTCCGCCTTTGGCAGGATCAGATTTTTTAAATGCCGACAAGAACCGGGCGATAAAAATCGTCATCCACGGCCGGCAGGGCGAAGTGGTGGTCAACGGGATGAAATTCAACAACAGCATGCCTTCGTTCCCGTTAAGCGACCAGAATATCGCCAATGTGCTGACATACGTTTACAATTCATTCGGAAACTCCGGACTTGAGGTAAAACCGGAAGAAGTAAAAAATCTTCGCGCAGAGCCGCCAGACTCATCCGGATCGTCAGCCCCATCCGCATCGCCCGCCGCAAAAAGCCAGTTTGAGTGATTTCCGCAACTTCGCGCTCGACAAAGAAAACGCGTTAGGCAAATTCGTTTTCAATCGGATGAAGACGTTGAAAGACACTTGGGCGAAGGAAGCGCAGAAATCGCCGAGAGTTAATCGTCAGACAACGGTTGTTCTCCATCATCGGTGGATTGTTTGTCATCATTCGACGAATGTCCTTCAGCAATCGCCGATCTCGTCGTCAAATAACTCGTGCCCGACCAGTTGAGCGCATTGTGGAGTTGAGCGCGCGGCCTTTTCGCGGTTAAAATCCTTGATGAAAATCCCCAAGCCTGCTTTCATCAGCCACGATAACAGGGGCGTTTGGAAAGTTTATCTTTTATCGTCAGAGCGCCCAAATAATTATGCACAAGATTATTCCAATCATATTCGTCGCCGCGATGGTGCTTGTGGGTTGTCACTCGCCCTCGATGCTCCGAACCAAAACGGCAGCGCCGACTGTGGCAACATCGCCGCTGGCTGCGGCCCCGACCGCGGCAACGCCGGTTCCAACGACACCATCGCAGATGATGTCGGAAAACGTCAGGCTCGGCGAACTCGGCACCGCCTTCATCGTCATCCTGACCGTTCTGGCTTTGATGAGACGCCACTGACCGCCGGCAATTCCGACCGGAGGATTTGGCGACAGCGGGCAATCGCGGAATTTTTGACGGCGACACTCATCATTTGTCCTCGACGAATCGAGCGCGTTGCTGGAATACTTTGCGGCGTGAAAATAAAATTTCTCCATCTTGCAGGTTTGTTCACCTTGAGCATTCTTGGTTTTTGTTCGATCCAAACCTGCCGCGCCGACGGCCAATATCATTTTCTCAAGGAAATTCCTGTCGGCGGCGACGGCGGCTGGGATTGCCTTTCCGTTGACGCCGATGCGCGACGGCTTTACGTGACGCACGCCACGAAAGTCGTCGTCGTTGATCTGGACAAGGAAACCGTCATCGGCGAAATCACGAACACGCCCGGCGTCCATGATTTCGCCGTCGCGCCGAAACTGCAACGTGGCTTTACCAGCAACGGACGCGAAGGCACGGTCAGTGTCGTTGATCTGCCCACATTGCAGACCATTTACAAACTCAACGCGGGTGAAAATCCCGACTGCATTTTATTCGAGCCGAAGCACGGGGAAGTCTATGCCTTCAACGGACGCGGCCATTCCGTCAGCGTGTTCGACGCCAGCTCCGGCAAAGTGGTCGCGACCATTCCCCTGCCCGGCAAGCCGGAATTCGCTGTTTACGATTCCAAAACCGGGCGCATCTACGACAACATCGAAGATCAGAATGAAGTGGTCGCCATTGACACGGCCACGCATCAAATCACGCAGACGTGGCCGATCGCTCCCGGCACAAGCGCGTCCGGCCTGGACATCGACGCGAAACATCACCGGCTTTTCCTCGGTTGCGACAACAACCTGATGCTGATGCTGAACGCCAAGAACGGAAAAGTGATGGCGACCGCGCCCATCGGCGACGGCGTGGACGGCACCGCCTTTGATGCCAAAACCAAGCTGGCCTTCAGTTCCTGCGGCGACGGCACCGTGACGATTGCCAAAGAAGACGGCGACAAACTGACGGTGATCCAGACTTTGAAGACCGAACGCGGCGCGCGGACGATGGCGCTCGACCCGACGACACACAAAATTTATCTGGCGACGGCTGAATTTGAAATGCCTCCGATCTCGGACGCCAATGCGAAACCCGGACGGCCAAAAGTGATTCCCGGCACATTCAAAATTCTCGTCTACGGTTTGGATTAAATCCGGCGGATTTCTTTCCGACGACCATCGAAGAACCGTGACGATTCCGATGTTGCGATTAGAAACTGACACTTATGCGTTCCACGTTTGCCGAATCCAAAGTTCCACAGGTCACACTGGTATTCTGGCTCATCAAAATCTGTGCGACGACGCTGGGAGAGACTGCGGGCGATGCGATGTCGATGACGCTCAATCTTGGCTACGCGATCAGCACGGCGATTTTCTTCGGCATCTTCATCGTCACCGTCGCCACCCAGGTGAGCGTGCGCTCCTACCACCGGTTCTTATATTGGGGAGTCATCATCGCGACGACGACCGTCGGCACCACGATGTCGGATTATCTCACCCGCACCGCAGGCCTGGGTTACCTTTATTCTTCGCTGCTGCTCTTCGGCATCGTGCTGGCGGCGCTCGCCGTGTGGCGTTTCACGCTGGGCGCCGTCTCCGTGAACCGTATCACGGATCGCAAGGTCGAGACCTTTTATTGGACAACTATTCTTTTTTCCAACACGCTGGGGACTGCGCTCGGGGATTGTCTCGCTGACACGACTCCGCTCGGCTACGAGGGCGGGGCGCTCGTATTTGGGGCTGCACTGGCGTTGGTAGCCGCCGGCTATTTCTGGACGAAGATTTCTCATACGACACTTTTTTGGACGGCCTTCATTCTTACGCGGCCACTCGGCGCGACACTTGGAGATTTGCTGACGAAGCCGGTTCAGCACGGTGGTTTGAATTTGAGCCGCATCACTTCCTCACTGGTCATTGCCGTGTTCATCGTGTTCGCGATATTGTTCACATCCCGAAAGGCGGGTAATCATCCGAGCGCGCACGAAGGCGGCTCATAAAATCTTCACTGGGGTGAACACCCCATAGCGGTCACATTCAAAATGTGGAAAGGTTCATATAATCGCCGTGCCTGATCCGGCACGGAAAATGCACATTGAACCAATCGATGAACCTATGAAATTCATTCTGTTTATTTTGACCACCATCGTCTTGCTCCCTGTCATCGGGTGTATTTTTCCAGGAAACCGGGATTATTCGGATGATGGAAAGTCGTCCAAAAAACGAACATCATGACGGTCATCCGCTGGACGCGGATCATGGGAAACCCAGACACGGTTCGACAGGATTTGTGCCCGAGCCGTTGAAGGCGTTTTAGAGTTGCGCGCCAATTCATCGTCAGTCTCTTTGTTGGGGTGAACACCCCATAGCGGTCACATTCAAAACGTGGAAGCTTCATGCAATCGTCGCGCCTTATCCGGTGCGGGAAGCGCACATCGAACCAACATTACCAATAAACCTATGAAATTGTTTCTGCTTACATTGACTGCCATCGCCTTGCTCGCCAATACCGGCTGCATTTTCCGCGGAGACCAAAATCATGCGGGCAATCAGGATCGTCCGGGATATGCATTGCATGATGATGAACATCCGGCGGGTGTGGACCATGGGGAATTTCCGGGGGACATGGATCATGAAACAGGCCGGTGAACGCAACAGTCCGACAGGTGGCATTTCGCAGACAACAACCCCGTTGAGCGCGTTGCCGAATCAATATCCGCCTGCTAGAGTGGATTCGTGACTGACAAAACTCCCGTTCCATCATCCAAACGCAAGGCACGGCGGTTGAGAATAATCGGCGTTGTCGTTTTGGCGCTGGGCATCGTCAGTGCGGGCGTGATTTATTGGACGCGTTCGACGGATTTGAGCGACGACATTTCCATGCTGGGATATGACAAGCCGGCGACGCAGCAGATGGAAAAGCTCTACGGCAAATGGGGGGATTTGACCGATGACTTGTCCAACGGCCTGAAACAACCGGGAACGCAGGCAATTATCATCGTGGCAGTGACGGCGATTATTGTATGGTGCTGCTTTTATTTCGCGCGGTTGCACGACGAAGACGGCGAAATCAACTGATCAAAGCCGCTTCGCCAGTTCCGCCTGACTCGCGGCAAAAATTGTTTTGTGCAGCGAATTGCCGTGCGCGTCAATCGTTACAACTGCCGGGAAATCCTCAATTTCCAATTCCCAGATCGCTTCCGGCGCGCCGAATTCTTTCATCATGTAAACATTGCGAACTTTTTTCACGCAATCCGCCAGCACCTGCGCCGCGCCGCCGACCGCGTGCAGATACACGCAGCCGAATTCCTTGCACGCCGCGAGCGTTTTGTCGCCCATGCCGCCCTTCCCGATGACGCCGCGAATCCCGAAATCGCGGATGACCTGCCATTGATACGGCTCCTCGCGGATGGACGTGGTCGGGCCGGCGGCGGTGCATTTCCACGAACCGTCGTCCTGCTTCATCATCACCGGGCCGCAATGATAAAGAATCCCGTCGCGCAACTTCACTTCCGGCGGCAGCTTGCCGCCCTCGTGCAGATACTTGTGGACCGCGTCGCGCCCGGTGAACACGATGCCGGAAATCAAAACCTCGTCGCCGACTTTCAGCGCGCGGATTTTTCCTTCGGTGAATGGAAAATTCAGAGGAGTCATAATCAAATATAAGATTCAATCCAACTAACAAAGATTAAAAATAAACAAAGAAGTAAAAAACCGGACGCAATTGAAAAAATGGCTAAACCAAAAATTCTAACGCCAAGCGGAATTCGTTTCAAAACAGCATCTGTTCTACAAATTAAAATCGAAATCGTAATTGGAAAAACGACCGAAGCGCATGCAAGAAGTAAAATCGGCTTCGATTCAATCCAATTAAACAAGTGTGCAAAAACAATAATAATCCAAACGCCAGATAAAATTGCCACCGTTGTCAATTTCAGACTTAATCGAATGTTTGGAGACATTTTTTATTTCAGTAAAGCCATTTTTGAATTTCACCATTCGCGCCGAGCGTCACGCCCTGACGCCGATACGCCCAGCACATGTAGCTGATGCTCACGAAAAATGACGCGGGCAGGCGGTTCGCCGCGCAAATCTTCACGCCCAGCAGCGTCGTCTTGCCGCCGAATCCCATCGGGCCGATGCCGAGTTCGTTCGCCGTCTTCAAGATGTCCTGCTCCAGCGCGTCGAGTTCGGGGATCGGATTGCGGTCGGGGATCAGCCGCAGGAATTGCGTCTTGCTCATCTCGTAGCCCGTCGCGCGGTCGCCGCCGATGCACACGCCGAGGATGCCCGGCCCGCAGCCTTTGCCCTGCGCCTGCAACACCGCGTCGAGGATCACCCGGCGGCAGCCGTCGAGATCGCGATTCGCGTTGAGCTTCTCATTCGGCAACGAGTATTGCGCGCCGACGTTTTCGCAGCCGCCGCCTTTCAAAACCAGCCGCACGGAAATTTCCGGCGAGCGATGCTGATGAAAATGAAACGCCGGCGCACCCGGCCCGCAATTCGTGCCGTCATTTTTTCCCGTGAGCGAATCAACGGAATTTTGCCGGAGAAAACCTTTCTTCGTCGCGAGTTTCACCGCGTCGCGCGCAGTTTCGGTGAAAGTAATTTGATCGAATCCAACCGGACCGTTCACATAAAATAAAATGCTGCCGGTGTCCTGACAGATCGGCTGCGATTTGTTTTTGGCGATGGCGATGTTTTTATCAATGATGCTCATCGCATTCGCCGCGAGGGAATTTTTCTTCTCATTCTCCAGCGACGTGAGAACGGCTTGATGCACGTCATCCGGAATTTCCGCCGACGTGCGGCGAATTAGTTCAAGCAAAGAATCTGGCAGCGCGTTCATCGCATAGAGCCTAGAGGCGCACGAAAACCAAGTCAATCTGGACGCGAGTTTGGTGGCACAGGCCTCCGGCCTGTTGTTTTCGGCGTCCTGCCGAAAACCGTTGTGTGATGATGGCTGAACTACGGTGGAAGATTAGCGGCAAACCATGTCCTGCGACGAAATTCGGCGGGACGCCGAATTTAACCCGCGAGACGCGGGTGCCACCCAACAAACTACGCGCAGTTGCATTTCCCACCGCCGCTGGTTTTAATCTGCGCGTGCAACAAACCGGCAACGACAACTTCGCCGAAAAACTTTTCACGCCCTTCCGCTTCGGCGTCCTGCTCGCGCTGTTGATTTTCGCCGCATTTCCGCAAGTTCTGCTCGGCCTGCAAACGTTTGTCATCCGCGACTACGGCTTCTTCGTCTATCCACTCGCCCATTTTCAGCAGGAATGTTTCCGGCACGGCGAACTGCCGTTCTGGAATCCCTACAATAACTGCGGCATTCCCTTCCTCGCGCAATGGAACACAATGCCGCTCTATCCGCCGTCGCTGATTTATCTGACGCTGCCGCTCGGATGGTCGTTGAGTTTTTTCTGCCTGTTGCATTTGTGGTTCGCCGGACTTGGAATGTTTTTTCTCGCGCGGCGTTGGACGAGCCTTCGCGGTGAAGCTACGGCTGCGCAAGCGGGAAATAATTTTGCCGCCGCGTTCGCCGGGACGGTTTTCTCATTCAACGGCTTCACGCTGAACCTACTCATGTGGCCGAGCCATCTGGCGACGTTCGCATGGATGCCGTGGGTCGTGCTCGCAGTTGAAATCGCATGGCGCGAAGGCGGACGGAAAATTTTTCTCGCGGCAATTGTCGGCGCATTGCAAATGCTCGCGGGCGGACCTGAAATCATTTTTCTGACGTGGGTCTTGTTGTTCGCATTATGGATTCAGCAATTCGTGATCGGCGAACCGCCACGCAAAAGAATGTTCTGGCGATTTCCGCTCGTCATTTCTCTGGTCATTGCCATTTCAGCCGTGCAACTACTGCCTTTCCTTGACCTTGCCGCCCATTCGCAACGCGAATCCGGCTACGCGGACTTGCGCTGGTCAATGCCGGGCTGGGGATTGGTGAATTTCCTCGTACCGATGGCATTCGGACACCTCGGCGGCGGCGGAGTTTTTTTTCAATACGACCAATCGTGGACTTCATCTTATTATCTCGGCATCGGCGCGCTGTGGCTCGCGCTGCTGGCGTTGTGGAAAGCACCCCATCGGCGAATCTGGCTGCTCGGCGTTGTGGCAATCGTTGCTTTGATTTTTGCGCTCGGCGAAAACACGCCCGTGCTTCCAATCATCCGAAAAATTGTTCCGCAGTTGAGCTTCATCACGTATCCAATCAAATATATTCTACTCGCCGTTTTTGTTGCGCCGTTGCTCGCCGCGTTCGCGCTGGCGAATCTGCAAGCCTTGAAAAGGCGCATTGCGATTATCGGGACAATTTTATTTTTGTTTCTCGCCGTGATTTTATTTTGGGCGTGGCGATTTCCATTTCCGACCGACAATGTCCACGCAACGTTGCTCAACGGATTTTCCCGCGCAGGATTTTTGATTTTGACCGGTGGAGCATTGCTGCTTTTGGTGCGCGGATTCAAATTTGCCCCGCTCATTTTAATTCTCGTTGCGTGGCTCGACGTGTTTACTCATGAGCCGACGCAAAACCCGACCGTGTCGCCAAGCGTTTATGAAAAAAGTCTGGCGCGCGCGGATTTGAAAATGAACCCGCAGCCCGAACTCGGCGGCTCGCGTGCGATGGTTTCACCTGCAGCGGCGATAGAACTCATCAAATTCGCATCAAACAATCCGAAAGATAATTTTCTGGCGAAGCGAGCCGGCTATTGCGCCGATGTCAACCTGCTCGACGGCGTGCCGAAAGTGGACGGCTTCTTCTCGCTCACGCCGCGCGAAAGCGACGACGTCCTCTCCTACTTTTACCGGACGACCGATGCCAGCTTTCCGCGGCTGGAAGATTTCATGGGCGTCTCGCAAATCACCGCGCCCGGCGAAGTGTTCAAATGGCAATCGCGTACCAACTTTCTACCGCTCGTGACCGCCGGACAAAAACCAGTTTTCCTCGACGGCGAAAAAACATTGCAGGCATTGACTCAAAACGATTTTGACGGAGGCAAAATTGTCTTCCTGCCGCCGGAAATAAAATCGTCCGTGACCGTCTCGAATCAAACCTCCGCCAAAATTTTGGATTCAAAATTCGGGAATCAAACCGTGGACATTGAAGTTGAGGCGCAAGAACCGTCGCTCGTCGTTGTGGCTCAAACTTATTATCACAACTGGTGCGCAATAGTGGACGGTCAGCCGGTGCCGTTGCTGCGGGCGAATCACGCATTTCAAGCCGTTCAAGTTTCCGCGGGCAAACATCAGATTCACATCACCTACAAAGACCGTGCGTTCGAAATCGGCGCGGTGATCTCAATTGTCGCATTGCTCGGCAGTTTGCTCTGTCTGTTTCTGCCACCGAAAAAATTTGAAACTTGTTCTCGACAAAAAAATTTTCTGAATTCAAATAAGGCACGGCAATGGCAAACGTAAAACGCATCGGCATTTTGACGGCGGGCGGCGACAGCCCCGGCTTGAACGCGGCCATCCGCGGCGTCGGCAAAACCGCGTTGACTTTTTACGGAATGGAGATCATCGGTTTTCGCGATGGCTTTCGAGGACTCGTCGAAGACCGGCGGTTGAAACTCGACAAGGCCGCGCTCGCCGGAATTCTCACTGTCGGCGGAACGATTCTAGGCACGAGCCGCGACAAGCCGCACCGCATGACAATTGACGGGCGCATCCACGACATGACCAGCGTCATCGTCAAAAATTACGGGCGCTACGGCCTCGACGCGCTCGTCTGTCTCGGCGGCGGTGGCACTCAAAAAAGCGCCCTGCGACTTCACGAAGCCGGGTTAAATATCATCACGCTGCCTAAGACGATTGATAACGACGTGCCGATGACGGATTACACCTTTGGTTTCGCCACGGCGCTCGACATCGCGACCGAGGCGATTGACCGTTTGCACAGCACGGCGCACAGCCATCATCGGATCATCGTCGCGGAAATCATGGGGCATCGCGCGGGCTGGCTCACGCTGGGCGCGGGCGTCGCGGGCGGCGCGGACGTTATTTTGATTCCTGAAATTCCGTATGACGTGCATAAAATCGCCGACGCGATCCGGCGGCGCAGCAAATCGGGAACAAATTTCAGCATCGTCGCCGTCGCTGAAGGCGCGATGGCCAAGGAAGACGCGCGCGCTTACAACGCCGCCGAAGCACGACGCGAAAAGGCGCGCAACCAGCGCGAAAAGCACGAATCCAAAGTTGAACTTGCCACGCTGGAAGCCAAGCACACGGGGAACACCATGCGTCTTGCAAAACAACTAGAGGACCTGACGCGGCTTGAATCACGCGTGACGATTCTTGGTTATGTCCAGCGCGGCGGGATTCCGTCACCGGCCGACCGTCTGCTCGCCACACGGCTCGGCAGCGCGTGCGGCGATTTGATCCATGAAGGCGTTTTCGGCGTGATGGTCGGTTCGCGCGGCGATCGCACCGAGCCCGTGCCGCTGGAACGCGTCGCCGGAAAACGCAAAACAGTCCCGCCCGACCATCCATGGGTCGTGGCCGCCCGGCATGTCGGGACGTGTATGGGCGATTAAACTTTTTAAATTAACGCACCTTCCGCCGCGATTGGATTGCTTTTCATCGCCGGTTATGATTTATTGCGCCGACAAAATATAAATTTATGCCCACAAAAATCGACGAGAAGACGAAGGAGCTTTGCCAGGCAATCGTTGACCAGCCTGAAATGATTTCCATCCGCAAGCGCATTGACACGTTTTTTTCCGACGCCGGCGCACAGGGACAATACGAAACCGTCACGACCAAAGGCCACGCGCTCCACGAGAAACAGCATCGCGGCCAGTCGCTGGAAAGCGCGGAGATTTCCGATTTTGAAAAGAGCCGCGAAGTGCTGCTGCAAAATCCCGTCGCGCGCGGGTTTCTCGATGCGCGCGAGGAGCTTCACGAAATCCAGCACTCGATCCAGAAATACGTTTCCAAAACGCTCGAACTTGGGCGCGTCCCGACCGAAGCGGATTTGGGGGAAGGTTCCTGCGGCGAAGGCTGCGGCTGTCATCACTAATCCGGAATTCCGGGTTCAAACCGCGCATCGTGTGCCTGAAAACTTTCAACCGCGCGACGCGAAAAAATTCGAGACGGCGCTGCGCCGTTTCGACGAGGAAAATTGCCTCGATCCTAACCTTGAAAATTCGCAGCCGCGCGAATTGCTTTACTCACAACGGCTGACGGATTGGGTTTTGCGAATGCGTCCAAGCGCGAGCGAGGAACTTCGCCTTGCCGCGCGCTGCCAGCATATTTGCCGCTGGAAAATTCCGCGCGCCTCTTATCCGATGAACCGCGCCGGTTATCTGAAATGGCGCGCAGACCTGAAAAAATTCCACGCGCAAAAGGCCGGGGAAATTTTGCACGAGGTTGGTTATGATGAAAACATCATCCGCCGGGTTCAAGATTTGAATTTGAAAAAAGATTTTCCGGACGATTCCGAAACCCGCGTTCTCGAAGACGCGCTTTGCCTCGTCTTTCTTGAATTTCAACTTGCCGACCTCGCCGCCAAGACCGCCGAGGACAAAACCGTCAACGCACTCCAAAAAAGTTGGGGCAAGATGACCGAAGCCGCCCGCGCCGAGGCGTTGAAATTAAATTATGGCGACCGCGAAAAAGTCTTGCTGCAACGCGCACTCAACGGTTAATCAATCTTATGCCGCCAATGCCAGACGCGCCGCACAAAACACAAGTTCCTCTCGTCGTGGACCTCGACGGCACGCTCATCAAAACCGATCTGCTCTGGGAATTTTTCGTCCGGCTGCTCAAAAAAAATCCGCTCTGGCTGTTTGCGACATTGCTCTGGTGGATGCGAGGCCGGGCATTTCTAAAACAGCAACTCGCCGCGCAAGTGACGATTGATCCCTCCACTCTGCCCTACAATGAAAAATTTCTCACTTTTCTGCGCGAACAAAAATCGAACGGGAGAAAAATAATTCTGGCGACGGCCTCCGATTTGAAAATGGCGTTGCCAGTCGCCAATCACGTCGGGATTTTTGACGAAGTTCTGGCCAGCGACGGCAAAACGAATCTGCGCAGCGAAAACAAATTGAAAGCGCTCGTTGAAAAATTCGGCGAACGCGGATTTGATTACGCCGGAAATTCGTCCGCCGACCTCGCGGTCTGGCGTGGAGCGAGAGAGGCCATTGTTGTCAACGCCCCGCCATCGCTGGTTAAAAAAGCCGCAGTCTGGGCGAAAATCGGCCAGATTTTTGAACCGGATGCGTCTCCCTTTCATGCATTCCTCCGCAGTTTGCGCCCGCATCAATGGGTCAAGAACCTGATCGTTTTTGTGCCTGCGGTCGCCGCGCATAAACTGGCCGAGTCATCGTTACTCCTACACGACGTTTGGGCGTTCGTGGTTTTCTGTCTTTGCGCTTCCAGCGTGTATATCGTCAACGACTTGATGGATTTGGATGCAGACCGGCAACACCTGACTAAAAAGAACCGCCCGTTCGCTTCCGGCGATTTGCCGCTTCAAATTGGACTGGTTGTCGGCCCGCTGCTATTGGTCGCGGGTTTGTTTACAGCTTTTCAACTGTCAGATGCTTTTGCAGGCGTAACAGCTCTGTATTTGGTCGTGACGATGGCTTATTCGTGGTGGATCAAGCGGATTGTTCTGCTCGACGTGTTTTTTTTGGCCGGACTTTATACGATACGTCTGGTCGCCGGCCACGCGGCGACGGGCATTGTTTATTCGGCATGGCTGCTCATTTTTTCAATGTTCATTTTCTTGAGCCTTGCGCTGGTAAAAAGATATGTCGAACTCAATGGCGCAAAACAAAACGAGTTGAATAAACCTGCAACCTTCGGTCGCGGCTATGTGGCTGGCGATTTGGAAATCGTCGCCTCGCTGGGAACGGGCAGCGGCTATCTCGCCGCGCTGGTGCTTGCGCTTTACGTCTACAGCCAGCAAGTCATCATCCTTTACGCGCATCCCAATCTTCTGCTGCTCGTCTGTCCACTGTTGCTTTACTGGATCAGTCGCGTGTGGCTGCTCGCACATCGCGGTCAGATGCACGACGATCCCGTGCTTTTTGCTGTAAAGGATCCCACAAGCTACATCATCGGCATTCTGGCACTGGCCGTCTTGTGGCTGTCCGCCGGACATTAATTCATCGGTATGCATCCGCCGAAAAATTTTTGTTTTCACGACACGGTTTCGGCGCTGGTCTATTCCCTCGTTCAATCAGATGCAAAAACTCCCGCGCTTCAACCGCCATTTAACGACATCACCCGATTCATTCTCCAACAACATGCGCAAATGCCCGATTACCTGCGCATGCCGATGCTCGCCGCGACGCTCGGTTTTGATTCAGTCGGTTTTTTGAACCATGGGAAAAGATTTCACCGACAGCCTCCAAAATCGCGTCAATCGCAAATCGCCGCGTGGAAAAATTCAAATACCGGCTTCAAGCGCGATTTGATCCGTTACTTTGAAAGTCTGACTCTGTTCGCACTTTACAGCCGCGACGGCGCGGAGCCTATTTTCGCGAAAGCGGAAATTTCTGAAAAAAATATAATTGAAAATCCCGCCGCTGAATTGCATCCGGAAATCGTCGTCGTCGGCTCGGGCCCGGGCGGCGCTATCACCGCGTGTCTTCTGGCGGAAGCCGGGCGTGACGTGTTGTTGATCGAGGAAGGTTCGTTTTATCCGCAAAATTCCTGCGACCCGTTTTCAAAAAATGAAATGCTCCAGAAATACCGCAACGGCGGCCAGACCGTGGCGATGGGAAAAAATAAAATCAGCTATGTCGAAGGCCGGTGCGTCGGCGGCGGCAGCGAAGTCAACAGCGCTCTTTATCACCGCACGCCGCCGGAAATCCTCGAGCGCTGGCGAAAGGAATTTCGAGTGGAAGGATTGTCCGAACCGGAAATGCAGCCGCATTTTGAAAGTTGCGAGCGCGACGTGAATGTTTCGCCGCTGCCGTGCCCTGCCCCACTGGCATCGCTGAAATTGCACGAAGGCGCGACACGGCTTGGCTGGAAGTCGTTCGAAGTGCCGCGGTGGTTCCGCTACGCCGGAAATTCCAACTCACCCGAAGGCACGCGGCAATCCATGACGGAAACTTTCGTGCCGCGATTTTTAAGGGCAGGCGGAAAAATTTTGCCGAACGCGCGCGTTCACAAATTTCATCAGGACGGCGCAAAGTGGATTTTGGAAGCGCAACATCATTCACAGAACACAATCCGCATTTCGGCCGGGACAATTTTTCTTTGCGCGGGCGCGGTGCAAACTCCGGCCTTGCTCCGGCGCAGCGGCATCACACACAACATCGGCAATTCGCTGCAAGTTCATCCGACGGTAAAAATCGTCGCGCGGTTTCCCGAAGCGGTGAATGCGGCTGAAATGGGAGTGCCGGTGCATCAGGTCAAGGAGTTCGCGCCGCGATTGAGCTTCGGTTGTTCCGTTAGTTCGCCGGCTCATCTTGCCCTCGGTTTGCTTGATCATCCACAAGCTGTCCGCGACGTAACTCAAGAATGGACGCGCATGGCGATTTATTACGCGATGATCACGAGCGAAGGTTGCGGAACAATCCGCGCATTGCCCGGTTTTCGTGACCCGCTCGTCCGTTATCGATTGACTGAAAACGACCGGCGCAACCTCGCGGACGGCTTGCAAAAACTGGCGCAAATTCTTTTCGAATCGGGCGCGAGTTCGTTGTATCCAAGTCTGACGCGCGGGAAAAAAATGTTTTCGCGCGACGACATCGGCAAGTTGCCGGGGATTTTGCCGGACGGCCTGGCGAACTTGATGACGATCCACTTGTTTTCAAGTTGCCCGATGGGTGAAGACCAAAGCAAATGCGCAACCGATTCGTTCGGGCGCGTTCACGGTTTCAAAAATCTATTCGTGAACGACGCGAGTCTGCTTTGCACCGCGCCGGGAGTGAATCCGCAGGGTTCAATCATGGCGCTGGCGCGGAGAAATATCCTTCATTATCTTGATGGTCAAACAAGCTGATTATGTTCGAGCCAAAAAATCGCCGGGAAACAATCCTTGTTCTCGGCCTGCTTCTAATCGTTCTGCTTGTGAATCTGGCAACGGCTCTGCGTTACCCCGCCGTCTGGATGGATGAAGCCATGTATACCGACCCCGCCGCCAATCTCGTCATGGGAAACGGTTTCACTTCCACGGCATGGTATGACCAGACCAGCGACCGGTTTTGGGCGGGCAACACGCCTTTGCATGAACTCATCTTGAGCGGATGGATAAAGTTCTTTGGTTTTTCACCATTGTCGGTCCGCGCGATCAATTATATTTGGTTAGTATTGGGAGCATTTTTAGTGTGGCGCTTTTGCGTTCACTTCCGGTATGTGGAAAAAACTGCATTGCGCCTTTTGTTGATTGTCCTTCTTGCGACAGGTTCAGCCGTCAGCTTCAGTTATCGCAGTGGCCGGCCGGACATGATCGGCTTTTTCCTGGTGACGCTTGCACTTTTCATGACAGTTGTTCAAAAAAATTCCGTTCGGCATCTGTGCCTGTTCAGTATCGGAATTTTATTTCCGTGGGCGGGTTTGCAATTGCTTCCATTTTTGGCAATCGCGACTGTTCTGGTGTTGGTGTTTTGGGGTATTCGCGCGGCATTGAATGGCGTCTCCATCGGGTTGGGCGCAGGCATCGGATTATTGATGCTCTATTTTTTTTATCAAAGCCATCATGTGTGGCATGATTTTGTGGCTTCTGTCACGAGGCACACGACAGGATCGGCATCGGCGGCTTACGGTCATGGCCGGATTTCCGCCATCCCTGATGTTTTCATTCGCGACCACAGCGCTCCTTTTTTGCTGGCTCTCGGAATGTTATTGTTGATCCAAACCTGGCAGGCACGCGACGCAGTGGCAAAAAAAATCGTTTTGTTCGCGCTCGGTTTAGGCATTTGCATCCCTCTTGGCATGCATTTCGGTGGAATTTTTCCGATTTACTACGGATGGATGTCGGCTCTGCCAACTACAATCGTGCTTTGCGACGTCATGAGCCGACGGCCTTTGAATCCACTGTGGATGAAGGTATCCGCAATTTTGCTACTGTCCGGAGCCATTGCCATTGGTCTGCCATCGCGCTTGCTGGTTGCCGCCTTGCGTACCAATGAAACATCCTACGCCGCAGTGGAACAGTTTGCATCCACGCAATTGAAGGCGTCTGATAATGCTTACATCGATTACGCAGCTTTCTATCCTGCGATGCACAAGGCCAAAAAAGTTTTCTTCCAACGCTACATGGAAAACGCCATGACACCGGAAGAAAAAAAATCCGTCACCGTTCTCGTCGTTGACCCTGGACATTTGTACGTCACCAACAGCTTCACAGGAAACTGGCGGCTGACAGCCGAACTCAAAGACGACACCGGACAATCTTCGCTGCCTGCATTTCTGGTAAAATACTTGCAATCCCCCCGGATAAAATCGGTTTATTTCGCATATCATCTTGCTGTCTATCGAAAGATTGCGGACGATCATTCACAACCTTTCCAATAAACTTTCTGTCGCAAATGGCCTACTCAAAAATCCTCATCACCGGTTCACTCGGTTGGCTGGGATCCCGGCTGACGCAAAAGAGTTTTGCGGCATCAACTGCTCCAATTCGCTGTCTCACACTGCCCGGTCAAGACACTTCCTTCCTGAAATCAATCGCACCGGGAATGGAAATCATCAGCGGCGACATCCGCAATCCCGCCGACTGCGAACGTTTTTGCTCCGACGCCCAAAAAGCGGTTCTCTTTCACACCGCCGGAATGATCCATCCGCGCCGCGTCCGCGAGTTCTACGAAATCAATCGCGACGGCACGACAAATTTGCTCGATGCCGCGATTCGCGCCGGAATCAAACGTGCGGTCGTCGTTTCATCCAATTCACCCTGCGGCTGCAATCCGCATCCCGACCATCTTTTCGACGAGCTTTCACCATATCATCCTTATTTCAACTACGGTCGTTCTAAAATGGAAATGGAACTCGCGGTGAAACGGCGTTCCGGCAAAATCGAAACCGTCATCATCCGCGCGCCGTGGTTTTACGGCCCCAACCAGCCGCCGCGCCAGACGCTTTTTTTCAAGATGATCCGCGACGGGAAAATGCCCATCGTCGGCAGCGGCGAAAATCTGCGCTCAATGGCTTACGTTGACAATTTGTGTCAGGGACTTTTGCTTGCCGCGCAAGTCGAACGCGCAAACGGGCAAACGTATTGGGTTGCCGACAAGCGGCCTTATTCGATGAACGAAATCGTGGACACCGTCGAACGATTGCTCGAAACCGAGTTCGGCCAGAAATGCGCGCACAAAAGATTGCGGCTCCCGAATTTTGCGAGTTCAATGGCTTATCTGGCCGACGCGACGCTGCAATCGCTCGGCGTTTACCATCAAAAAATCCATGTGCTTTCGGAAATGAACAAGACCATCGCCTGCTCCGTCACCAATGCGGAACGCGAACTGGGTTATAAACCAACCGTTGAGCTTGAAGAAGGGATGCGCCGCTCGTTGCAATGGTGCATTGAACAGGGAATAAAATTTTAAGTTATGACACATTTGATCACCGGCGGTTCGGGATTTCTGGGCAACTTGATTGCGCGGCGCTTGCACGCGCGCGGCGAGCGCGTGAAAATTCTCGATATTTGGGAAGATTCATCGCGCCCGAAGGAAATCGAATTTATTCAATGTGACATCCGCGACCGCGCCGCTGTCGCAAAGGCGATGCGCGGCGTGGACGTGGTGCATCACAACGTCGCGCTCGTGCCACTGACCAAGGCCGGAAAAGATTTTTGGGGCGTGAACGTCGAGGGTTCGCGCATCGCCGCGCAGGAAGCCGCAGCCGCCAAAGTGAAAACTTTCATCCACATGAGTTCCAGCGCCATCTTTGGCCTGCCCAAATGTCCCATCACGGAAAATACTCCGACTGCGCCGGTGGAAATTTATGGACGCGCCAAACTCGCCGGCGAACTCGCGGTGAAGGAAATTTGCGGCGCGGCGCAATTGCCTTTGGTTGTCATACGCCCGCGCACAATCCTTGGCGAAGGACGGCTTGGCATTTTCCAAATTTTATTTCAGTGGATTCAGGAGCAACGGCGCATTTACGTCATCGGCGACGGCAATCAACTGTTCCAGTTCGTCCACGCGCATGATTTGATGGACGCTTATATGCTGGCGATGGACGCGAATCGTCCCGGCGCTTACAACGTCGGGGCGGAGCGTTTCGGCACTTTGCGCGAGGGTTTGGAAAAGCTCATCGCCTACGCCGGCTCGACTTCAAAAGTCACAAGCCTGCCCGCGAGCCTGACCATCAACACACTGCGCACGCTCGACTGGCTGCGCTTGAGTCCGCTCGCGCCATGGCATTATTTGACTTATCACAAGGCGTTTTATTTTGATGTGCAACCTTTGTTGCAAATGGGATGGAAGCCGCGCTATTCCAATGATGAAATGTTCCGCGAAAGTTTCGACTGGTTCCGCGAGCATAAGGGGAGGCTTGTCCAGGAAGCAGCGGCGTCGCCGCACCGCAACGAGGTCAAACAACGCCTGCTGGCGTTGCTGAAAAAATTCTCATGATTCAGTCGCGTTGAAGAATTGAGTTGCGCCCACAGTAAGCGTTTTGTCAACTTCGACGCAGTGCCAATGAGTGCGGCGCGCGTAAAATCAGCAAAACTAACGGCACATAAATCATATGTCGAATCACAGGAATGCCCCTCTCAAAAAGCAAGCCGACAGGCAAGGTTCCGCAGGGTTCATTTTTGCAGCTTGGTTGAAGTGGCGGCATTTTCCGATGTTGTGTCTGGTCGTTTGGTGCGTTGCGGGAGTGGCGCTGCGCTCCGCGCCATCACGCACGGTGCTGACGCAGGTATCTTCGCGTGCAGACTTTTTGATACCTGTCTCCGGAGCCTGGGCGCTGGCTTCCGGACTGCATATCCACACCGACTTCAGCTCACCGCTTGGCCTGGCCTATTACTTGCCGTATTACTGGGCGCTGAAAATTTTTGGGAACACGCATGCAGTGGTGCATTACGCCGAGAGCGGCATCTTTGTGGTCATTTCCATCATGGCCTTCCTGTTGCTCAAACCGCCGCGTTACAGTTGGACGGTAACCGCCCTGGGAGTCAGTCTCATCAGCCTGCTGGCGACCAGCCCCTGTTTCTTCAGTGATTCACCGTTTGTCATTTACGAAGGCGTCGGCTACAACCGCATCGGGATCGCGCTGGGTTATCTTTGTCTGCTGGCGGTGGCGTTTCCACCGCTGGCGGAGGGTGGGCTGAAAAAACGGCTGGAAATCCAGGACGCATTGCTGCTGGCCGCAGGTTTGGTCTGGATAAGTTTTGTAAAATTAAATTACCTGCCGATGAACGCCGTGCTCATCCTCATGGCAGTCATTGCTTCCCGTCTCACGTTGGGGACGCAGTCATGGCGATTTTGCGGCGTGCTTGCCGGGGCTTTCATTTTGATGGCTGCGGCATTCGTGCTTTGCTTCCACATTGACATCGGCGCGATGTTTCGCGATTTCCACATGGCTGGCGAGGCGCGCTCGAACTATATGCTGACACTGGCATCGGAATCTGACTTCGCCGGTACTTCCAGCCGCGGCGTCGCGTCGCTCTACGTGCGCGCCCTGAAAGTCCTCATGTTGCATCAGGCGGAACTCCTGTTGGTGCTGGGAACGCTGCTGGGCGGCGTGGGCGCGGTGGCGGTATTGAGCCGGACGCCGATGAAGCGCGTGGCCGTCTATGGCGCGTTGTTGCTGGCCGTGCTCGGTTTGGATTTGTTGCAAAACCTGTTCAACACTTACGGGCAAAGTCTGCCGATGATTCCGTTCATGTGGTTGTTCCTGCTCTGCGTGCTCGAACGCGGGTTGCTTGCCGCAGAAGAAACAGCGCGGGTTGTGCGCGGGTTGGTTTACAAAGTGGTTGTCGTGGCCGTTGGCTGCTACATCGCAAATCTGGCCATCGGACACGCAGCGGCGTTTGCCTACAACATCAAAGACCCCGACGGGTTTGCGAACTCCGGATCAAGCCCCGGCTTCAACCCGAATGAAACCATCCAGGCAAAAGGATGGGAAGGGCTTTACATGACCGCAGCCCGTGACGGAGACAAACCCGGCATTTCTTACGCGGGCGAAATCAATCAGGGACTGTCGCTGCTGCGGACAAATAATCTGGCCGACAAACGGGTTTTTGTCCTGGATCAAATCAATCCTTTCCCGATGATGCTCGGAACACCCTATCCCACCGGCCAACCCGTCTGGATGCACGCCGGAGGCACCTACAACCAGCAAAACCATCTCCCCGCCGAAACAGTCTTCGCGGGAACCGACGTCATTCTCGTCCCAAAACAACCCATCAACTCTTGGGGCGTGCAATTATTGATCTACTGCTACAAGCCTTATCTGGAATCGAATTTCGAGCCTGTGGCCGAAAACGACTGCTGGCAGCTTTTCCGCCGGAGAAATCTTCCCGGCAACTGAACGATGCACAATCCCCCGCACCGCCGCGTTGAAAATTCTTTTTGAAAAAGCCGCCAGCCGGCATCTCGCCGCCATCGGCGCGGGACTCCTGCTCGCGGCGGCGTTCCCGAAAGCCGGCATCGCCGGTTTCGCGTGGGTCGC
>Ga0265319_1000122_pt1 | contig 58869 bp, 49 predicted proteins | sample 4824metaG_FD_192443 | JGI IMG/M metagenome (GOLD analysis project Ga0265319, IMG submission 192443) | Rhizosphere microbial communities from Carex aquatilis grown in University of Washington, Seatle, WA, United States - 4-8-24 metaG | ecosystem: Host-associated > Plants > Roots > Rhizosphere >... | reverse complement strand
GCGCGCTTGCCGACGCGCAGGTAGGCGCCGAAGGGCGCCGGGTTGACCCGGCGCAGGCGCCGGTAGAGGTCGAGCGGCTCGACGTCGAGCCGGCCCTCGACCCGGTTGGTGAGGCAGATCTCGTAGCTCTCGCCAGCGCGCAGGAGGCGCTGGCACTCCTCGATCTGACCGAGGTACTCGGCCCGGGAGCGGGCCAGGTGCAGGGAGACGGGGGAGGGCTCTGCAGAGCCCTCCCCCGTCTCCCCCATCGGAGCCGTTGTCAGCCCCGTCAGGCGGCGCTCTGTCACGGTGAGCCAGTCGTCGGCGTCCTCCCTCTCTCCTGGCTCGCGGAGGCAGAGCAGGTAGGTGTGACCGAGCTCGTGGTCGAAGGCGAGCATGCGCCCGGCGCGGACGAAGGCGGCGTCGGGAAGCGGCGAGCGGTGGGCGCGCTCGCCGCCGCACTCGGCCTTGAGCTCGTAGCCGAGATAGCCGGCGAGGCCGCAGGCAAAGCCGTGGGGAAGCTCCGCGGGCGGGTCCGGCAGCCGCGCCGGCTCGCGCTCCAGGAACTCGAAGATCGATTCCGACCGCACCTCGGTCTCGCCGCCTCCCTCGACCCTCAGCTCTCCCCGCCCCAGGTCGTAGAGGACCGTCGCCCCGTGCGGCCCCGAGGCGTCGCCCATGAACGAGAACCGCGCCCGCGGCCCGGGCCGGGCGCTGTCGAGCCAGAAGGCGCTCTCGCTCCCGGCGTAGAGGGCGGCGAAGGCGCGCTCCGGGTCGACGGCATGGTCGAGCCGCCGCGTCCTCAGCTCGAGCGCGGTCCGGGTCGACGGTGCCCGGCGCCCCGGCTGGGTCGACTTCTTCCCACCCGTCGAGGAATAAAGCGCCCCGCCGGAGGGGGCCGCCGCCGTCAGGTCGCGGAAGTTCGCCAGCAGCCGCGCCCCGTGCTCCGTCGCCACCGACTCGGGGTGGAACTGGACGCCCCACTGCGGGCGCGAGCGGTGGGCGAGCGCCATGACGACGCCGTCCTCGGACCAGGCGATCGGCTCCAGAGCGCCGGGCAGCGGCGTCTCGAGGCAGAGCGAGTGGTAGCGGACGGCGGCGAAGCGGCGCGGGATCCCGGCGAAGAGCGGGTCGCCGCCGTTGTGCTCGACGTCGCCGACGCGGCCGTGCATCGGCTCCGGCGCGGCGACGACGCTGCCACCGCCGAGCCAGCCGATCCCCTGGTGGCCGAGGCAGACCCCCAGCAGCGGCGCCCGGCAACGGCGGATCGCCTCGGCGCAGACGCCGAAGTCGCGCCCGTTCTCGGGCCGTCCCGGCCCCGGCGAGAGGACGACGTTGTCGAACCCCAGCCGCTCCAGCTCCTCCCAGCTCCCCGCGTCGTTGCGGACGACCAGCGGCTCGGCGCCGTTGACCTCGGCCAGCAGCTGGAAGAGGTTGTAGGTGAACGAGTCGTAGTTGTCGATCAGCAGCGTCAGCATCGTTCCCGGCACCGGGAGAGCAAAATACCCCCGGCGTGCCCGTCCCTCACCCACCCGACCCCGCCGCGGGGGTCTTCGAGACCCTGCTGGTGGTCGCCGGGCGGCCGGTCGAGCTCGATGCCCACCTGGCGCGGCTGCGGGCGAGCTGCGAGGCGCTATACGGCGCGGCGCTGCCGGCGAGCGCCGTCGAGCTGGCCCGCGAGGGCGCCGCCGGCCTCGACCTCGGCCGGCTGCGGCTGACCGCGGTGCCGGCCGGCGCGGGCGGCACCGACCTGGCGGTCGCGGCGACGGCCGCGGCGGTCGACCCGGCGGTCGTCTTCCCCGCCGGCGCGGACGCCGTCGAGCTGCGCTCGCTGCTGCTCCCGGACGGCCTCGGCGCCCACAAGTGGGTCGACCGCCGCGCCCTGGAGGGGATCGGCGATCCCGGCGCCGCCCTCCTCGTCGACGACGGCGACGCCGTGCTCGAGGCCGGCAACGCCAACGTCTTCGCCCTCGGCGACGGCGCCCTGCTCACACCCCCGCTCGACGGCCGCATCCTCCCCGGCATCGCCCGCGGCGCCACGATCGAGCTCGCCCGCGCGGCGGGCGTCGAGGTGCGCGAGGAACGCCTCCCCCGCGACCGGCTCGCCGCCGCCGCCGAGGCCTTCCTCACCAACTCGGTGCGCGGGGTGCAGCCGCTGCGCTCGCTGGACGGCGGGCCGCTGCCGCCGCCGGGAGCGGTCAGTCGCCTCCTCGGCGCCGGCCTGCGGCGGCGCTGGCGGCTCGCGGGCGCCCCGGCAGCCGCTCCAGCGCCCGCAGCCGCGCCACCACCCGGTCCGCCCGCTGGCTGAAGCTGCGCAGGCTGGCGTCCTCGGGCCGGCCGGCGAGGGCGACGCGGCTGGCGTCGAGGGCGGTGGCGCTGGCCCGCTCGGCCAGCTCGGCCGCCCGCACCGCCTGCTTGGCGGCGTCGATCGCCGCCGCGCCGACCAGCGTCACCGCCTCCTCGGAGGCGCGGGCGGTGGCCAGCGCCTCGTCGACCCGCAGCTCCAGCTCGCTCAGCAGCGGCGGCGCCTTCGCGGCGGGCAGCAGCCAGTCCTGGACCGTGTCACGCTCGGGAGCCTCCATTTGGCGCAATTTACGGGCGCCGGAGGCGGCAAAGGCGCGCGCGGACTAGATTTCCGCCCGCAACCCACGACCGCAACCACCCGAGGAGCCCAGTGAGAAACCCCAGAGACTTCTTCCAGCCGCAAGCGATCGGAGCGCCGCAGCCACTGCGCGAGATCCCGGTCAAGCCCTCGCGGATGATCCACTTCCTCGACTTCTCGAACGAGAAGATGGTGGCCAAGGCCGGAGCGATCGCCGAGCAGACCGACATCCTGCTCGGCAACCTCGAGGACGCGATCCCGGTCGACCGCAAGGAGGCCGCCCGCCAGGGCCTGATCAAGGCGGCGCAGGAGTCCGACTTCGGCCAGACCGCGCTCTGGACCCGGGTCAACTCGCTCGAGAGCCCCTGGGTGCTCGACGACCTGACCGAGCTGGTGACCGCGATCGGCGACAAGCTCGAGGTGGTGATGGTGCCGAAGGTCGAGGGTGCCTGGGACATCCACTACGTCGACCGCCTGCTGGCCCAGCTCGAGGCCAAGGCCGGGCTGGAGCGGCCGATCCTCGTCCACGCGATCCTCGAGACCGCGCAGGGCGTCGTCAACCTGGAGCAGATCGCCGCCGCCAGCCCGCGCATGCAGGGGATGAGCTTCGGCCCCGCCGACCTCGCCGCCTCGCGGCGGATGAAGACGACCCGGGTCGGCGGCGGCCACCCCGGCTACCGGGTGATGGAGGACCCGGCCGACCCGGAGAACCCCGAGGCCGACCGGGTCAGCGCCCAGCAGGACCTCTGGCACTACTCGATCGCGCGCATGGTCGACGCCTGCGCCGCGACCGGGATCCTGCCCTTCTACGGCCCCTTCGGCGACATCAAGGACACCGCCGGCTGCGAGACCCAGTTCCGCGCCGCCTTCCTGATGGGCTGCGTCGGCGCCTGGTCGCTGCACCCGGTCCAGATCGGCATCGCCAAGAAGGTCTTCAGCCCGCCGCCGGAGGAGGTCAGGTTCGCGAAGAAGGTGCTGGAGGCGATCCCCGACGGCCGCGGCGTCCACATGATCGACGGCAAGATGCAGGACGACGCCACCTGGAAGCAGTGCAAGGTGATGGTCGAGCTGGCGGAAATGCTGGCCGAGAAGGACCCTGAGCTGGCCGCCGCCTACCAACTTCAGGGGTAATGAGCGACTCGAACCGGGAGATCTTCGACCGGGCCGCCGACACCTACGTCGACCTCGCCCTGAAGCCCGCCGAGCGCGCCGTCCTCGAGCGGCTCGGCGACCGGCTCGGGGATTTCGAGATGCTCGACATCGGCATCGGCGCCGGCCGCACCGGCCACACCTTCGCGCCGCTGGTCCGCCGCTACGTCGGCCTCGACTACTCGCCGCGGATGCTGGCGCGGGCGCGCGAGCTGCTCGGCGAGAGGCCGGGGGTGGAGCTGGTCCTGGGCGACGCCCGCGATCTCTCGGCGGTCCAGGGGCCCTTCGACTTCGTCCTCTTCAGCTTCAACGGCATCGACGCGGTCGGCCACGAGGACCGCCTCAAGGTCCTCGCCGAGGTGCGGCGGGTGCTGAAGGCCGACGGCCACTTCCTCTTCTCCTCGCACTCGCTGGGGACGCTGCCGCTGCCGACCAAGAAGGCCCGCTCCGAGCGCTACCGGGGCTCGCTCGCCTACGAGGCCTTCGCCCGCCTGCGCGACATCCCCTACGGCCGCCGGATCCGCGCCGTCAACGGCTCGCTCGACCTCGAGGCGGCGCGGCGGCGCGGCTGGACCATCGTCGAGGGCATCGGCCACAACTTCCAGCTCGACGACTACTACGTCGATCCCGAGTTCCAGGTCGGACAGCTGCGCGAGGCGGGGCTCGAGGTGGTCGCGGTCTACGACACCGCCGGCGTCGAGGTGGAGCTGCCGTTCGCCGGCCGCGACCCCTGGCTCGACTACTTCTGCCGGGCCGCCGGCGCGGCCTGAGCCGCGCCCGATCCGGCCCGGCGCAGCCGCTCCAGCTCGGCGTCGAGGAACTCGCGGGCGGCGGCCTGGGCAGCGATCGGGCGCAGCGTGTGGTCCTCGCCGGGCAGCTCGGTCACGGTCGTCGCCGGCCACCTCGCGAGTTGGTCGAGGACGCCGTAGGAGCGCAGCTCGGTCGCCAGCCACTCGTTCCCGGAGAAGGCCAGGCGCAGCTCCGTCCCGCTCTCGCCGAGGCGGTCGAGGTCGGCGTAGACGCGCTGTCGCAGGGAGCCGCTGCGCCCCGAGAGGAGGCGACGCAGCGCCCCGGCGCCGGCGCGCAGCAGCGAGCGAGCCAGGGCGAAGATCTTCTTCAGGCCAACCTCGCCGCGCAGCAGCCGCCGCCACCAATGCCCCTGCGAGGCGCGGCCGATCTTGCGCGCCTCGCGCTGCTCGACCAGGGCCGGGTCCCAGGCCAGGGCGCCGGAGTTGAGGAGGACGGCGGTGGCGACCCGGGGGTCGTCGAGCGCCCGCTGGAAGGCCCAGTAGCCGCTGGCGCAGAGGCCGGCGAGGAGGAAGCGGCGGGCGACGCCGCGCTGCTCGAGCTGGTCCAGCACCAGCCCCAGCTGGCGCCCGAACTTGGGCAGGTAGAAGCCGGCGACGTCGGCCGGCGCGGCGCCGTCGGCCTCGCCGATGCCCTCGAGGTCGAGCCGCAGCGTCGGCACCCCGGCGGCGGCCCAGCGCCGCGCCGTCTCGACCCAGATCCGGTTGGGGCCGATCTCGCGCACGGCGCCGGCGTTGAGGCAGATCGCGCCGAGGTCGCCCGCCGGCTCGCCGGCGGGCTCGGCGAGGATGCCGAACGCCCGCCCGAACGGCAGCTGCAGCTGCAGCGCCCGCTCGCGCAGCTCGCGCCCGCCGACCGACAACGTCAGCCGCTCCAGCTCGGCCGGGACCGCGGCCGCCGCGGGCTCTGCGGCGACGACCGCCTGGCCCTGCTGCAGCCAGGCCTCGACCTGAGTGGCAATCTGTGGCGAGAGCTTGGTCCGCTCGGCGTGGGAGATCAGGTCCGCCCAGCCCTCGCCGGAGTCCTCGGCGACCTCGACCCCGGCCGCCTCCAGGCCCGTCCGCAGCTCCCCGTCGACGGCGATGCCGTCGCGCCCCAGCAGCAGCGCCCGCCGCAGCCGCGGCCCCGGCGCCAGCTCGGAGCCGATCGCCTTCAGCTCCGCCAGCGTCTCGGCGCTGAGGACGAACCCCCCGGCCTCCAGCCAGCCCTCGGGCAGGGCGCCGGCCTCGGCCTCCTCCCCGCTCCACGCCTGCATCCGCGAGAAGGCCCGCGTCTCCCGCGCGAAGGCCTTGCCGGAGGCCGGGGCGCCCCAGATCGCGAGCTCGTCGATCGGCGCCCCGGCGGCGAGCGCCGCCCGCGCCAGCAGGCCGCCGAGGCCGAGGCCGAGCGCCGCGACCCGCGGCGCGCCACTGGCCGCGCGCAGCCAGGCCGCGGCGGCGGCGATCGCGCCCAGCCAGGCCTCGACCCGCCCGGGGTCGCGCGGCGAGCCGGCGCTGTTGCCGGTGGCGGGATAGGCGAAGCGCAGGGTCGGGTGGCCGGCGGCGGCCAGCCGCTCGGCCCAGGTTCGGCGGCTGCGGTAGGAGGCGACCTCGGACCAGCCCCAGGGGGCGCAGATCAACACCGCGGCGCCCTCGCCGGCGCCGGGCTCGGCGGGATGGAAGACAGCCGCTATGGGCTCCGGCTCGGTGCCGAGGTAGACGGGGCGGCTCGGGCTCATCGCGCCTCTCAGCCTGCCAGCTCGACGCGGCCGGCCAGGTTCAGCGCCGTCAGCGCGATCGCCCCCGGCGCCGCGTCCCCGCGCCGGCGCAGGAGCAGGCGGCGGCGGGCGCCGGGCTCGAGCGCGAGGGCGTCGTCGGCGGGCTCGAGGCCGGGCGCGTGGACGCGCAGGCCGTGGACGAAGCGCGCGCACTCAAGCTCGAGCTCGACGCCGCCGTCAGAGCGCTGGCGCGCCCGCGCCCGCAGCCCCAGCTCCGCCGCCGTCTCGACCGCGGTCGGCCTGCCGGCCGGGAACAGCACCGCCTGCGAGAGCGGCTCGGCGCCCTCCTCGCCACCGCGCTCGAGGCTGGCGACGATCAGCCGCTGCGCCGGCGGCCCGAAGCGATAGGCCCAGGAGGCGTCGACGAAGCGACCCAGCATCGACTCCACGTTACGGGTCGCCGCCGAGTGCGGCGCGAGCTCGATCTCCTCGCTGGCCTCGCCCACCTGGTGCTCGAAGTCGCGGTAGAGGCTGACCCGCAGCCGTGCCGCCAGCGGCGCGGGACCGTCGTGGGCGAGGTGGACGTCGACCCCGCCGAGTCCCTCGTCGCTGATCCAGACCGCGCTCGGCGCCAGTGCCCGGCGCAGGTGGTGGTAGGCGACCTTGGGCTCGCCGGCGCGGTCGAGCAGGCCCCATCCCGCGCCGGCGGCCAGGTCGCGCAGCCAGAGCACGATGCCGCCGCGGCAGGGCGAGCCGGCGCGGCGCCACTCGCCGAAGACCGCCGCCATCAGTTCGCCGGAGACGGCGCGCGAGAGCTCCAGGTAGCGCCCGGGGTCCTGGTCCCGCAGCGCCGCCGGGTCGAGCCCGAACAGCTCGCCGAGGTAGTGGTCGCGGACGTCCTCGAAGTCCCACTCGGCGCCGGCGTCGCGCGGCACCCCGGCTTTCCAGGCCGGCCCGGTCAGCGCCGCCGCGGTCGGCGCGGCGCCGAGCAGCGCCGCGACCGCCGCCTCGGCGGGGACGTTGGACAGGGCCAGGCACTCGGAGGCGAAGCGGACGGCCGCCGCGCGGGCGTCGCCGAGCGGACGCCGGTAGCCGCCGACGCCGAAGTAGTTGGCGACGCCGCGGTCGGGCCGGAACGGCATCTCGCCCTCGCCGCCGCAGGGGGCCGAGGGCAGGTAGGGGACGCCGGGGGCGACCTCGGCGCAGAGCCGCGGCAACAGCTCGCCGAACAGCTCGCCCCGCCCCAGCGCCGGGTCGAGCCCCATCATCGCCACCTGCTGCTCGACCTCGCTGTTGCCGCAGAGGACGGCGAGGCTGGGCCGGCCGGCAAGGCCCGCCAGCGCCTGCCGCGCCTCGCGCTCGACCAGGGACCGGAACCCGGCGTCGGCGACCGGGTAGTCGAAGTTGGCGAACATGAAGTCCTGCCAGACGAGGATCCCGAGCTCGTCGCAGAGGTCGTGGAACTCGGCGCTCTCGTAGGCGGCGGTGCCGACGACGCGGACCAGATTGAGGCCGGCGCCGCGCGCCCGCTCCAGGGTCTCGCGCAGCTGCTGCCGGGAGGGAGCCAGGCCGACCGGGTCGACCGGGGTCCAGACGGCGCCGCGGACGAAGACCGGGACGCCGTTGAGGTGCAGGTCGAGGCCATCGACGAGCGGGTCGTGGGCGGCGTCGGGGCCGGGCGCCAGCTCGCGGAAGCCGACCCGGCCGCCGTCGAGCTCGACCGGCTCGCCGTCTCCCTGTCCAGCGCCGATCCGCAGCCGCACCTCGTGTAGCGCCGGCTCGCCATGCGTGTGCGGCCACCAGCGGGCGACCGCGGGGACGCGCAGCTCGCCGCTCGCCTCGACCCCGTCCTCGCTGGGCGCGAGCGCCAGCGCGGCGCGGTGGGCGCCGGAGGGACCGCTGAGCTCGACCTCGACCTCGCTTGGGATCTCACCGCCGAGCGCCCGCAGCGTCGCCACCACCGCGAGCACGCCGTCCTCGCCGTCGAGCGTGGCGCGGAGGTCGAGCCGCCCGAGCGCGAAGCGGCGGCGGCGCTCCAGCCGCAGCGGCCGCCAGGGCCCGACCGCGGCCGGCCCCGGGGCGATGCCCGGCGCCCGTCCCAGCAGCATCGTCCGCTGGAAGCGCAGGCCGCCCTCGGCCAGCCGCGTGCGCCAGCGTGCCCGCGGCTTGCGCGGCGCCTTCAGCAGCGGCCCGAGGGCGCGGCAGCGGATCGCCAACTGCGCGCCCGTCATTTCTCCCGCTATACGGGAGAAATGACGGGCGCGCTCGGTCAGGTCGACCTCGGCGGCGGCGAACATCGACTCGCCGGCATGGGTCAGCTCGCCGTCGAGGTAGACCTCGTACACGCTGGCGACGCCGTCGAGGCAGAGCATCAGCTCTTCGTCCCCACTCAGCGCCGGCAGCTCGATTTCGGTGCGGAACCACCAGTCCTCGGCGTCGAAGTCGTGCGCGTCCCCCGGCGCCCAGCGGCCGGCGTCGCGCAGCGCCGCCGCGGCGGTGCCGGGGACGCTCGCCGGCAGCCACCCGAGCCCGTCGATCGCCGCCGGATCGGGATGCGAGTCGGGGGCGCAGGGGGCCGCCTCCCAGCCCGCGTCCAGCAGCCGCTCAGAGGAGGGCATCGCCAAGCTCCGAGAAGCTCTGCTCCCAGGCGGCGGCAAGCTCGGCCAGCGCCGGCCCGGGGTCGAACTCGCGGCGGCGAGCGAGCTTGAAGGAGAGTGCCTTGCTGCCCTCGACGATCCGCCCCATCGCCGCCACCGCCGCCTCGCCCTCGGCGCCGAGCAGCCACCCGACCTGGGCGGCACCGGCCTCGAAGGCGGAGCCGACCATCCGCACGGTGGCGAAGGCGTAGTCGTGGTAGGCGGCGGCGTCGCCGGCCAGCAGCCGCGGCAGGTCGCGGCCGAGCTGGGCGCCGAAGCGCTCGAAGGGGTTGCTCGCCGGCCGCGCGGCGACGGCGCGGCCGAGCAGCTCGCGCGCCACCGCCCGCAGCTCCTCGCCGTCCAGGTGGGGGCCGGCGTCGAAGCGGGCGAGCTCGGTGTAGGGGGGCAGCACGTCGTCGGCGAGGGGGCGGCCGAGGCGGAAGACGCCGCGGTAGTCCTCGCCCGCGAGCTCGAAGTAGCCGGGGCCGTGGAAGTAGCGCAGGCGCTCGCCCTCGCGGTCGATCGACTCGGCGACGACCGAGGACTTGACGTGCTCGCGGCGGTAGCTGGTGGCGGCGGTGTCGGGCAGGTACCAGGAATCGAGCTCGACGACCAGCGTCCGCCCCGCCTCGATCTGCTCGGCGATCTGGTCCGGCAGCGGCCGGTAGGGCTGCATCTCGTGGATGTCGATCCCGTAGAGCCGCTCGAGGTCCTCCGGGCGCGGCTTGAAGAAGGTCCACTGGTCGCCCTCGAAGTCGACTTCCAGGGCGCAGGCCATCATCGCCAGCGGCTCCTCGCCGCGGGCGTGGACGAGCTCGATCAGGATGTCGGTGTAGCAGTTGGTTTCCGGGTAGACGCGGTCGGTCGCGTGCAGCGAGTGGCGCCCGTAGCCCGCCGGGTCGAGCCCGAGCAGGCTGACCATGCCGCCGCCGGTGGCGCTCATCGCAGCCCCAGCTCCTCCGCCACCGCGGCCGGCCACTCGTCCGGGCGCAGGCCGTGGCGGCGCAGCAGCGCCAGCGCGATCCGCTCGAGGCCGAAGCCGAGGCAGGCGGTGTGGGCGCCGGCGCCGTCCTCCATCTCGAGCCCGTAGACCGCGGCGAAGTGGTCCTGGTGGTAGTTGAAGGAGGCGATCGCGGTCGGCTCCGGGCCGGCGATCGGCGCCAGCACCTCGAACTTCAGCTCCTGGGCGCGCTGGCTGCGGGCCAGCAGGCGGCCGCTGCGGCCGAAGAAGGGGTCGTTGGCGACGTCGAAGCGCGCCTCGAGCCCGACCGCCCGCAGCAGCGCGACCGAACGGTCGCGCCAGGTGTCGCGCCAGGCGGCGACCGTCTTTGGCTCGCCGATGCGGACGATCTCGCGCTGGTGGAAGACCTGCAGCCGCGCCGGGTCGCCGGAGGGCTCGTGGCGGAAGACGTAGGAGCCGCCGGCGTCGACCGTGACCCCGCCGGCGGCCAGCGGCCCGCGGGCGGCGATCGCCGGGTAGACCGGATAGCAGGCGGCCGGGGTGAGGACGAGGTCGGTCGGGCCCTGGAACTCGCTCCAGTCCTGGTGGCACTCGGCCCGCTCGGCTTGCTCGGCGGCCTGCTCCTCGTCGCCGGCGAAGCCGAAGACCGAGCCGGCCAGGTGCGGGAACGACTTCAGGTAGCCGATCGACTCCAGCTGCTGGCGCGGCAGCAGCGGCGGGAAGGCAAGCCGCTGCGGGCCGTCGGCCGCCGCCGCGGCGCTGACCCGGGCGTCGAAGGCGAGCCGCACCCGCTCGAAGTCCTCGCCGCGCCCGTAGACGCCGGCGACGCCGCTCTCGATCAGCAGCCCCGCGTCCAGGAGGTCGGCGAGGAACTCCGCCTGCTCCGGCGTGCCGGGACGGAACTCGGCCATGACTACACGTCCTTGGCGATCAGCAGCAGGCTCGCGTCGGTCTTGTGGATGCGCTCGTTGGCGACCATCAGGCAGCCGGACATCGCGTCGCGCAGGTGGCGGCCGACGCTGAAGGGGGTGTCGTTCTTGTAGCCGACGATGCCGCAGACCCCGAGCGCGTCCTGGCAGACCCGCGGCGCCTGCTCGGAGGCGGCGATCTTGAGGTTGTTGAAGCGCAGGATCGTCGCCATCTCGGCCAGCTTGGCGCGGTCGGAGTCGCAGACGTCGCCGTACTCGCGCAGCGCCAGCGAGACCTCGGCCCGCAGCAGCGAGAGCTGGCTCATCAGCTCCGAGAGCCGCATCGCCGCCGGCAGCGGCTCGCCCGGCTTGCGCTTGGCGGCGGCGCGGACGAAGGCGCGGGCGCGGTCGAAGGCGTCGGTGGCGATCCCGAGCCAGACGTGCGACCAGAGGATGTGGGAGATCGGCGTCATCGACTCGCAGGAGATCGTCGCGAACGGCGCCGCCAGCACCTGCTCGACCGGGACCCGGCCGCGGACGACGAAGCCGGGCGAGCAGGTACCGCGCATGCCCAGCGGGTCCCAGGTCCCCTGCGGCTCCAGCTCGACGTCCTGGCGCCGGCTCAGGGCCAGCACCTGGTCGCCGGGCTCGGCCTCGGGGGCGCGGCGCAGGGTGGTGAGGAAGGCGTCGGCGTGGCCGCCGTAGGAGACGGTCGGCGCCTGCTTCTCGAAGCTGGAGACCCCGTCGACCGGGCCGGAGAGGGCCGCGACCGACTTGCCCATGTCGCCGCCGGTGCCGACCTCGGAGGTGATCGAGGCGACCAGCAGCTGGCGCTCGGCGAGCTCGCGCAGGTAGCCCTCGAACCAGCCGGAGCCGTCGAGGTGGCGGACCATGCAGGCGACCTGGATCTGGTGCATGGCGAAGACCATCGCGGTGGCGGCGCAGCGGCGGCCGAGCTCGAAGCAGGCCTCGGCGACGGCCTCGAAGGAGGCGCCGGCACCGCCGAGCTCGGCGGGCACGAAGGCGGAGAGGGCGCCGGCCTCGCGCAGGGCGTCGACGGCCTCGTGGGGGAAGCGCGCCTCGCGGTCGACCGCGTCGGCGCTGGGAGCGGCGACCTCGGCGGCGATGCGGCGGGCCGCCGCGATCAGCTCCTGGTCGCGGCTGGAGACGGCGACGCTCATACCGCCGCCGACCTGACCTCCGCCAGCGCCGCGGCGATCGAGTCGACGCTTTCGAAGACGCTGCGCTTCAGCATCGAGTCGAGGAACTCGAGGTCGAAGCTGTCCTCGAGCGCGATCATCACGTTGACACTCGCGTGCGAGGTCATCCCGGCCTGGTAGAGGTCGGCGTCGTCGGCCAGCGTCTCGATCGGGACCGAGAGCTGCCCGTGCTCGGAGATGACCTGTCGAATCTGCTCCTTCATTGCCTCTCACCAATCGGCGGCGCCGCCGCCGTTCTTTAACCCAGATCGGCCGGAACCGATGCGGACGGACCTAGGAGGTTACGACCGCCGCCGCCGCGTAGTCGCCCTCGTGGGTGAGACTGACCGCGAGCCGCTCGACCCCGGCCCGCGCCGCCAGCTCGGCGGGGTGGCCGCAGAGCTCGATCCGGACCTGGCCGGAGGGCTCGCGGCGCAGCTCGATGTCGGTCAGCCGCACCCCCTCGCCGCTGCCGAGCGCCTTCATCGTCGCCTCCTTGGCGGCGAAGCGGGCGGCCAGCCGCGCCGGGTCGACGCCGCCGTCGGCGGCGCGGCAGTCGTCGACCTCGCGCGGCGTGTAGATCCGCTCCAGGTAGTGGGCGGCGTGCTCGCCCGCCAGCGCCTCGGCCACGGCGGCGACGGCGACCAGGTCGATGCCGATCCCGAGCGCCATCGCCGTCAACGCCCCGGCCTCAGTCGAGGCGCTCTTCCAGCGCCTGCAGCTGCCGCTCGAGCGCATCCGGGAGCCGTTCGCCGAAGCGGGCGAGGTGCTCCCGGACCTGCGGCAGCTGCGCCTTGACCAGCTCGGCGTCGACGCTGAGCAGCTCCCGCATCGCCTCCTCGGAGACGCCCAGGCCCTCGGTGTCGATCGCGCCCTCGCTCGGCAGCAGGCCGATCGGGGTCTCGACCGCCTCGGCGGTGCCCTCGCAGCGGCGGAAGACCCACTCGAGGACGCGGCTGTTCTCGCCGAAGCCGGGCCAGAGGAACTTGCCGTCGGCGTCCTTGCGGAACCAGTTGACGTAGAAGACCCGCGGCAGGACCGCACCCTCGCGTTCGCCGGCCCTGAGCCAGTGGGCGAAGTAGTCGGCCATGTTGTAGCCGCAGAAGGGCAGCATCGCCATCGGGTCGAAGCGGAGCTGGCCGACGGCGCCGGCGGCAGCCGCGGTCGTCTCCGAGGACATCGTCGCCCCCATGAAGACCGCGTGCTCCCAGTCGAAGGCTTCCTGGACCAGCGGCACCACCGTCGCCCGGCGGCCGCCGAAGAGGAAGGCGTCGATCGGCACGCCGGCGGGATCCTCCCACTCGGGCGCGATCGAGGGGCACTGCGAGGCCGGCGTCGTGAAGCGCGCGTTCGGGTGCGCGGCCGGGACCTCGGAGTCCGGGGTCCAGTCGTTGCCGTGCCAGTCGATCGCGTGCGCGGGCGGCTCGCCGGTCATCCCCTCCCACCAGATGTCGCCGTCGTCGGTCTTGGCGCAGTTGGTGAAGATCGAGTTGCGCTCGATCGTGTCCATCGCGTTGGGGTTGGTCTTGTGGCTGGTGTTCGGGGCGACGCCGAAGAAGCCGGCCTCGGGGTTGACCGCGTAGAGGCGGCCGTCGGCGCCGAACTTCATCCAGGCGATGTCGTCGCCGATCGTCTCCACCTTCCAGTCCGGCAGGGTCGGGACCAGCATCGCCAGGTTGGTCTTGCCGCAGGCCGAGGGGAAGGCGCCGGTCACGTACTTGACCGTCCCCTCGGGCGAGGTCAGCTTGAGGATCAGCATGTGCTCCGCGAGCCAGCCCTCGTCGCGGGCCATCGCCGAGGCGATCCGCAGCGCAAAGCACTTCTTGCCGAGCAGCGCATTGCCGCCGTAGCCGGAGCCGAAGGACCAGATTTCGCGCGTCTCCGGATAGTGGACGATGTACTTGTTGTCCTCGTTGCAGGGCCAGGAGACATCCTCGACGCCCTCGCCCAGCGGCATCCCGACCGAGTGCACGCAGGGGACGAAGGCGCCGTCGGCGCCGAGCACGTCGAGCGCGGGTTTGCCCATCCGGGTCATGATCCGCATCGAGACGGCAACGTAGGCGGAGTCCGTCAGCTGCACGCCGATTTCGGAGATCTCGGAGCCGAGCGGGCCCATCGAGAAGGGGACGACGTACATCGTGCGGCCCACCATCGAGCCCTTGAACAGGCCGCTCAGCTCCTCGCGCATCGCGGCCGGGTCGCGCCAGTTGTTGGTCGGGCCGGCGTCGGCCTCGTCCTCGGAGCAGATGAAAGTGCGGTCTTCGACCCGGGCGACGTCGGCGGGGTCGGAGAGGGCGAGGTAGGAGTTCGGCCGCTTGGCGTCGGCGAGGCGCTCGAAGGTGCCGGCGTCGATCAGGGTCTGCGCCAGGGAGTCGTACTCCTCGGCCGAGCCGTCGCACCAGTGCACGGCGTCGGGCTGGGTCAGGGATGCAATCTCCTCGACCCAGCCGGTCAGTTTGGCGTGGGTGGTCGGCGCCGGGGCCATGGTCAAGTCGCTCATTCGCCTCTCTCTATTTGCTTGGTTCGAAGCTGACCACCTTGAGGCCGGCTTCCTTGTTGAGGATCTTCAGAGTCTCGGTGGCCTGCCGGCCATTGGAGAATTCGACGCTGCACGAGAACTTCGTGCCGGGGTCGACGCCCTGTTCGGAGGGGCAGTCGACGGATGCAATCTTCTCATGTGGGGTGATTCCAAGTTCCTTCTGGAGCTGTTCCCCGGCGGCGCCGCTTTCGAGCGCTTCCGGCAGGCTCTTTTCCAGATCGCTCTGGACCTGGGCCTCGACCTTGCTGCCGTCGATCACTTCGCCGCAGCCCAAGAGGCCGATCGCGACGAGCGCGAGCACGGCGACTGCGACGGGACCGGGAGGGATCGACTTCCCTCCGTCTCGGACGGGTCTCACACCGGCAGTATTCCAAGCCGCGGGGCGGGATGCCGGCCGCAGCCCCCGGCCGGCGGCCGTGGGATAGGGTCCTCCGCTGCTGATGAGGTTCTACGAGTTCGAGGCCAGGAAGATCGTCGAGCTGGCGGGGATTCCCGTCACCAAGTACGGCTTCTGCAAGACCGCCGAGGAGGCGCGCCAGGCGGCCGCCGAGATCGGCGGCCCGGTCGTGATCAAGTCGCAGGTGCTGAGCGGCGGCCGGATGAAGGCCGGCGGCGTCAAGTTCGCCGACACCCCGGACGAGGCGGCCGCCCACGCCGCCGCGATCCTCGAGCTGGAGATCAACGGCCAGCTGCCGCGCGGCGTCCTCGTCGACCCCAAGGCCGAGGTCAAGCAGGAGTACTACGCCAGCGTCGTCTGGGACGGCACCGCGAAGCGGCCGCTGATGCTGTTCAGCGACATGGGCGGGATCGACATCGAGGAGGTCGCGGCGACCCACCCCGACCACGTCGGCCGCGGCCACGTCAGCAACCTGATGCCGATCCCGGACTTCGAGGCGAAGCAGACGATCGCCGCCACCGGCGTCACCGGCTCGCAGCTGAACCGGGCGACGCCGATCCTCGCCAAGCTCGCCCGCCTCTTCCGCGACCACGACATGACCCTGGCCGAGATCAACCCCTTGGCCGAGCTGACCGACGGCAGCTTCGTCGCCCTCGACGCCCACATGGAGATGGAGGCCGAGGCGGTCGGGCGGCAGAAGAAGCTGCTGCGAGCGCAGCTGGAGATCGCCGAGGACGACACCCGCGAGACCTACGAGCCCTCCGCCTTCGAGCGCAACGTCGCCGCGATCGACGCCGCCGACCACCGCGGCGTGATCCAGGGCAAGGACCACGGCTTCTCCGGCAACCTCGGCCTCGTGATCGGCGCCGGCGGCGGCTCGCTGACCCTGACCGACGCCGTCCGCAGCCAGGGCGGCAAGCCGGCCAACTACTCGGAGATCGGCGGCAACCCCTCGGTCGCCAAGGCCTGCGGCCTGGCCAAGCAGGTGCTCGAGAAGGACGGCGTCGAGAAGATCGCGGTGATGATGTCGATCGTCTCCAACACCCGCGTCGACATCGTCGCCCGCGGCGTCATCAAGGCCTGCCTCGAGCTCGGCAAGGACCCCGGCGAGACGATCGCGATCTTCCGCATCCCCGGCGCCTGGGAGGACGAGGGCTTCAAGATCCTCGAGCGCTACGGGGTCGAGTACTGCGACCGCTCGGTCTCGCTCTGGGAGGCCGCCGGCCGCGCCGTCGCCAAGGTCCAGGGGGCGCCCGCGTGAGCATCCTGCTGAGCCGCGACACCACCTTCATCGTCCAGGGGATCACCGGCCGCGAGGCGGTCAACCTGACCCGCGAGTGCCTCGACTACGGCTCCAGGGTCGTCGGCGGCGTCACCCCCGGCCGCAAGGGCCGCGAGGTCCACGGGGTGCCGGTCTTCGACACCGTCGCCCAGGCGGTCGCGCACCACGGCGGCCCGATCGACGGCTCCGTCGTCACCGTCCCCCCCGCCTTCACCAAGGACGCCGTCTTCGAGGCGATCCTCAACGGGATCAGGCTGATCGTGATCGTCACCGAGCGGATCCCGCGCCGCGACGTCGCCCAGATGGTCGAGCTCGCCAACCTGCGCGGCGCCCGCATCATCGGCCCCAACTGCCTCGGCCTGATCGTCCCCGACGTCTGCAAGATGGGCGGCATCGGCGGCCCGGCCAAAGACGCCGCCAAGGCCTACGCGCCCGGCCCGGTCGGCGTGATGAGCCGCTCCGGCGGCATGACCACCGAGATCTCCTCCTCGCTGACCCAGGCCGGGCTCGGCGTCTCCACCGCCGTCTCGATCGGCGGCGACGCGATCATCGGCTCCGCCTACGCCGAGCTGATGCCCTACTTCGAGGCCGACGAGGAGACGAAGGCGATCGTGATCTACACCGAGCCCGGCGGCCGCATGGAGGCGCAGCTCTCCGAATGGGTCAAGGACAACGACAGCCGCCTGCCGATCGTCGCTTTCATGGCCGGCAAGTTCATGGACGACGAGGAGATGAAGGGGATGTCATTCGGTCACGCGGGAACCATCGTCGAGGGCGTCGAGGACACGGCGACGGAGAAGATCGCCCGCCTCGAAGCGGCCGGCATCCGCGTCGTCGAGCGGATCGACGAGATCCCCGACGCGGTCAAGCAGAAGCTGGGGGTGGCCGCCTGATGGCCGAGAAGCTGAACAAGGTCTTCATCGACGTCGAGGTCGACCCCTCCGTCGCCACCGACGCCGCCCTCGCCGCCAAGCTCGAGGAAGTCTGCCCGGTCGACATCTTCAAGGAGGCCGGTGGGCGGGTCGAGGTGGTCGAGGAGAACCTCGACGAGTGCGTGCTCTGCAAGCTCTGCATCGAAGCGGCGCCGGCGGGGACGGTGCATGTCAAGAAGTTGTACGACGGCACCGAGCTGGCGTAACCCCGGCCGGGGTCGGTCAGTTGGCTCCCGGGACGGCTGCCAGTAGGAGGGCTCCGGACTCGACGAGCATTTGGGCTTCTTCGCGGAGGCGGGTGGGGATGGTGACCATTGCGTGGAGGTCGTCCAGTAGGGACGGGTCGCCGGTGATTTCGAGGGCGGGGACGCCGGCGGTGCCGACGACGATCGCGGCGGTCACTTCGAGGGGGGAGCCGGTCAGGGTGAGGTCGGGGTCGGCGGCGCTGCCGCGGGAGGCTGCGATCCAGCCGTTGTCGAAGCGCAGGGCGAAGCTCTCGCCGTTGCTGTGCAGGGCCAACATCAGTGAGGTCTCGGCTGGTGGGCGGAGGATCGTGCGGAGGGCGTTGGGCAGTGAGGAGGGGGCGAGGCCGACGATGTCCTCGGCCGTCTGCATCTCCATCCCCCAGCGGGCCAGCTCGAGCATCGGGCGCTCGAGGCCGCGGCCGAGCGCGGTCAGCTCGTAGACCACGGCCGCGGCCGGCGGCTCGAGCTCGCGGCGGGCGACGATGCCGTCGTCCTCGAGGACGCGCAGGCGCTTGCTGAGGACGTCGGTCGGGGCACCGCCGACCGCCCGCGCCAGGGCCGAGAAGCGCAGCGGCCCGAGGCAGAGCTCGCGCACGATCAGCATCGACCAGCGCTCGCCGACCCGGTCGAGCGCGCAGGCGAGGCTGCACTCCTGTCCGTAGCTCCTCCGCTCTGGCACAGGGTCCATCGTAGCAATAGCTTTGACTTCCAAAGCGATTGCTTTGACTTCTGGTACAGTGCCGCCCGCCTCGTGAACCGCATCGCCGACCTCACCTGGAAGCACCCGAAGCTCGTGCTGGCCGCGGTCGCGGTCTTCGCCCTCTTCGCGGTCGCCGTCGCCCACGACGTCGAGCACCACCTCAAGGCGGCCGGCTTCACCGACCCCGCCGCCCAGAGCGAAGAAGCGACGCGGACTCTCAACCAGGCCCTCGGCTACAACCCGAACCCGGCGATCGCCCTGGTCGTCCGCGCCCCGGGCGGCGGCCGGCTCGCCCTGCGCAGCCCGGCGCTCCGGCGCGAAGTCGACCGGCTCGCCAGCGGCATGGCGCGGCAGCGCTACATCGGCCACGTCGTCGACCCGCTGCGCGAACCGCGGGCGGGGGCGGAGCTGATCGCCAAGGACGGCCGCTCGCTGATCGTCAGCGGCTACCTCTCCACCGCCGACATCGAGAACGCCGGCGGGATCGCCGCCGAAGAGGTCGAACCGCTGATCGCCCGCAGCAAGCTCGACGTCTCGATGGGCGGCTATGCGCCCAGCTTCAACGAAGTCAACGACCAGACCAAAGCCGACCTGACCAAGGCCGAGCTGATCGCCTTCCCGCTGCTGGCGCTCTTGCTGCTGGTCGTCTTCCGGGGCGTGGTCGCGGCCGCCATCCCGCTCCTGATCGGCGGCGTCTCGATCGTCGGCACCCTGCTCGTGCTGCGGATCATGTCGACCTTCGTCGACACCTCGGTCTTCGCGCTCAACATCGCCACCGGGCTCAGCCTCGGGCTCGCGGTCGACTACGCGCTCTTACTGGTCTCGCGCTACCGCGAGGAGATCGCCAGCGGCGGCGCCAGCCGCGAGGCCCACCGCCGCACCGTCCGCACCGCCGGGCGCACCGCGCTCTTCTCCGGCTTCACCGTTGCCGCCGCGATGGCGGCGCTGGTGGTGCTGCCGCAGCGCTTCCTCTACTCGATCGGCGTCGCCGGCGCCGCCGTCGGGATCCTCTCGGCGGTGATCGCGGTCCTCGTCGTGCCCTCGCTGCTGGCCCTGCTCGGGACCCGGATCGACGCGCTCTCGATCCGCCGCGGCGCCCCCGTCTCGGCCGAGTCCGACGGCTGGTACCGGCTGGCGCGGGGAGTGATGCGGCACCCGGTCGGCGTCGCCCTGGGCAGCACGGCGCTGATGCTGGCGGCGGCCTCGCCGCTGCTGTGGACGACCCTGACCGGGCCCAGCGCCCAGGCGGTGCCGCCCGGCCTCCCCTCCTACGGCGCCGACCACTACATCGACGGCCACTACCCGCGCGACGTCAGCGAAGCGGTCACCGTCGTCGTCGACGGCGGCGCCGGCCCCGCCCAGCTGGCCGGCTTCCAGCGGCGGATCGAGGCGATCGGCGAAGTCGCCCGCGGCACCCCCTTCCTGCCCGCCTCCGGCGGCGTCGCCTACGCCAACTTCGCCCTGCGCAGGACGGCGCTCGACGAATCCTCCCAGGACGCCGTGCGCCAGATCCGGGGGATGTCGCCGCCGGCCGCGGCGAGGGTGCTGGTCTCCGGCAACACCGCCGAATTCATCGACCAGAAGCAGAGCCTGCTCGACCACCTGCCGCTCGTGGTCGGGCTGATCGCCGCGGTGACGCTGATCCTGCTCTTCCTGCTGACCGGCTCGGTCGTGCTGCCGCTGAAGACGCTGCTGATGAACACGCTGACGCTGGGCGCGACGCTGGGTATCGTCGTCCTCGCCTTCCAGGACGGGCTGCTCGACGGCCTCTTCTCCTACACCGGCCCGAACGCGGTCGAGGTCTCGAGCCTGGTCTTCCTCTTCGCCGTGATCTTCGGCCTCGCCACCGACTACGCGGTGCTGGTGCTGGCGCGGATCAAGGAGCAGCACGACCGCGGCGAGAGCAACGAGCGGGCGGTCGCGACCGGGATCGGCCGCACCGGCCGCGTGATCACCGCCGCGGCGACGATGATCGCCGTCGTCTTCCTCGCCTTCGGCGTCAGCTCGGTCTTCTTCATGAAGGAGATAGCGGTCGGGATGGCGGTCGGCGTCCTGCTCGACGCCACCGTCGTCCGCGCCCTGCTCGTCCCCTCGTTGATGCGCCTGCTCGGCGACTGGAACTGGTGGGCGCCCTCCCCCCTGCGCCGCGTCTACCTCCGCCTCGGCTTCTCCGAGGGCTGAAAAACCGGCAGACTGCCGGGCCTTGAACCTGATCGAGGACCTGATGGAGCGCTCGCCGGCCTCGCGGCTGGGGATCGTCGCGATCGATGACGAGGCGAACCGGCGCGACTGGCACTTCGGCGAACTGATCGCCTGCTCGGCCGGGCTCTCGGGCGCCTTCGCGGCGCGCGGAGTGCGGCGCGGCGATGTGGTGATGACGTTGGTCGGCAACCGGATCGAGTGGGTGCTGACCCTGCTCGCCTGCTGGCGGATGGGGGCGGTGGCGCTGCCCTGCAGCACCCAGCTGCGCCGCGGCGACCTGGCGCTGCGCGTCGCCGCCGCCGACCCCAGGCTCTGCGTCGGCGACGAGTTCCTGCTGGCGGAGCTGCCGGACGGGGTGGCGGCGATGACCCTGGCCGAGGTCGGCGGCGTCCTCGACGAGGACCGCCCGCAGGAGACGCCGGCCGCGGTCGCGGCGATGGACGCCGAGGATCCGGCGCTGATCGTCTTCACCTCGGGGACGACCGGCGAGCCGCGCGGGGTCGTCCACGCCTACCGCTACCTGCTCGGCCAGCGGCTTCAGGCCGAGCACTGGTTCGGCTCGCGCCCGGGTGAGCTGGCCTGGTGCACGACCGCGACCGGCTGGTCGAAGTCGGCCCGCAACGTCTTCCTCGCCCCCTGGCTGACCGGCGCCGCCGCGGTCCTGCACGAGGGCCGCTTCGACCCCGCCGAGCGGCTCGACTTCGCCGCGGCGCTCGGCGTCAACGTGCTCTGCCAGGCGCCGACCGAGTACCGGATGCTGGCCCGGCGCACGCGGCTGCGCGGCTGGCCGGCGCTGCGGCGGATGGTCTCCGCCGGCGAGCCGCTGGATCCGGAGACGATCGCCGCCTGGCGCGAGGCCAGCGGGCTCGAGCCGGCCGACGGCTACGGCCAGACCGAGACCGGCCAGGTCACCGCCAACCTCGCCGGCGAGCCCGTCCGCGAGGGCTCGATGGGCCGGCCGCTGCCGGGGATCGAGACCCGGGTCCTCGGCGCCGGGGACGGCGCCGCCGGCGAACTGCAGCTGCGCGCCGCCTCCTCCCCCACCTTCTTCTCCCGCTACCTCGACGGCGAGCGCTGCGGGGACGAGTGGTGGCCGACCGGCGACCTGGTCCGCGAGGACGAGGACGGCTTCCTCTACTTCGAGGGCCGCGGCGACGACATCATCCTCTCCTCCGGCTACCGGATCGGGCCGACCGAGGTCGAGGCGGCGCTGCTCTCGCACCCGGCCGTCGCCGAGGCCGCCGCCGTCGCCGCGCCCGATCCCGAGCGCGGCGCCGTGGTGCGGGCGATCGTCGTCCCCCGCGAGCGCGAGCCGAGCCCGGAGCTGGCCCGCGAGCTGCAGGAGCACTGCAAAGCCCAGACCGCCCCCTACAAGTTCCCCCGCATCGTCGACTTTGCGGCCGAGCTGCCGAAGACGAGCAGCGGCAAGCTCAAGCGAGCGCAGCTGCGCCAGGGCTGAGCGGCGCCGCGCTCAGGGGGTCGGCTCGCGGGCGATGCCGTCGGCCTCGTCGACCGGGCGGCCGAGGTGGAAGCCCTGGGCCATGTCGACGCCGTACTCGCGCAGGAGCGCGGTCGTGTCGTCGTCCTGGACGAACTCGGCGATCGTCGTCTTGCCGAGCCCCTGGGCGATCTGGACGATCGCCTTCACGGTCAGCTGGTCGGCGTCGTTGCGCGGCATGTCGCGGATGAAGGCGCCGTCGATCTTGATCACGTCGAAGGGCATCGAGCGCAGGTAGTAGAAGGGGCCGAAGCCGGCGCCGTAGTCGTCGATCGCGACCTGGCAGCCGAACTCGGTCAGGCGGTCGGCGAAGCCGGCGGCGCGCTCGTAGTCGTTGACCTGGGCGGTCTGGGTGATCTCGAAGGTGCAGCGGGCGGGGTCGGCCTCGCCTTCGTCGAGGCGGCGCTCGATGTATTCGAGCACCGAGATGTCGGCCAGCGAGGCGCCGGAGAGGTTGACGTGGAGGGAGACGGGGTCGCCCGCGCGTTCGCGTTCGGCGACGATCTCCAGCGCCCGGCCGACCACCCAGCGGTCGAGCTCCTGCACCATCCCGACCCGCTCGGCCGCCTCGATGAATTCCGCGGCCGGCAGCAGCTTGCCCCCCTCGCCGGGCATCCGCAGCAGCACCTCGTAGCGCTCGACCCCGCCGGAGGCGAGGCTGCGGATCGGCTGCGTCGCCAGGCTCAGCCGGTTCTGGGTCAGGGCGTCGCGGATCCGCGCCGTCGTCGTCAGCCGCGCCGGGCTGGCGCTGCTGCCTTCGCTCGGGTCCTCGAAGAGGGCGATCCGGTTGCGTCCCTCTTCCTTGGCCCGGTAGAGCGCCTGGTCGGCGGCAACCAGGACCGCCTCGGCGGCGACGTCGCGGCGGCTGCCGAACATCGTCAGACCGACGCTGATCGTCGATCCGCCCCCCTCCGGGGTCATCACCTCGGCGACCTGGGCGCGCAGCTCCTCGCCCAGCTGCAGGGCGCCGCCGGTGTCGGTCTGCGGCATCAGCACCACGAACTCGTCGCCGGAGAGGCGGGCGACGATGTCGGTCGTCCGCACCCGTTCGCGCATGATCTCGGCGACCCGCCGGATCAGGTTGTCGCCAGCCTGGTGCCCGAAGCGATCGTTGACGGTCTTGAGCCCGTCGATGTCGACCACCATCACCGCACCCTGGCCGCCGTAGCGGGCGCTGAAGGAGACGTACTGGTCGAGTTCGGCGCGGAAGCGGCGCCGGTTCAGCAACCCCGTCAGCGAGTCGTGGTCGGCGAGGTAGCGCAGCTCGGCCTCGGTCTTCTCGGCCCGCACCAGCGCTTCCCGCAACACCTGGCGATCCTCCGGCGGCAGCTTCGCCAGCACCGATTCGACCGCCGGGTCGCGCTTGTCCAGGTTCTCCGCGCTCTGCATTGACGGGAAGTTATTGGCTTCCCGGGCGCCCGGCAGGCTGACCACCCCGGATTCCGCCAGTGGACTCGAATTTCGGCGAGCGACGCCGCCCAATAGTTGGCCTGCCGGTTGTCATAAGTAGGCTCAGGAGAATGCCGAATCGGCTCGCCCGGGAGACCAGCCCCTACCTGCTCCAGCACCGCGACAACCCGGTCGACTGGTACCCGTGGGGAGCGGAGGCGCTGGCGCACGCCCGAGAGCAGGACCGGCCGATCCTGCTCTCGGTCGGCTACTCGGCCTGCCACTGGTGTCACGTGATGGAGCGCGAGTCCTTCGAGGACGAGGAGACCGCCGCCTACATGAACGCGCACTTCGTCAACGTCAAGGTCGACCGCGAGGAGCGCCCCGACGTCGACGCGATCTACATGGAGGCGGTGCAGGCGATCAGCGGCCACGGCGGCTGGCCGATGACCGTCTTCCTCGACCCCGAGTGCGTGCCCTTCTACGCCGGCACCTACTTCCCGCCAGACGAGAGCCGCGGCATGCCGAGCCTGCGAATGGTGATGGAAGCCGTGGTCGACGCCTTCGAGCGCCAGCGCGAGGAGATCCGCGAGCGGGCGCCGCAGATGCGGGCGCGGCTGGGCGCGATCGGCGCCGTCGAGCCCAGCCCGGAGCCAGCGGCGGCGGCCCAGCTCGAGGAGGCGGTGGCGCTGCTGCTGGCCGCCGCCGACCGCGAGCACGGGGGCTTCGGCGGCGCGCCCAAGTTCCCGCCGGCCTCCTCGCTGGAGCTGCTGCTGGCCCGCGGCGAGACCGCCGTGGTCGGGGAGACGCTCGACGCGATGCTGGCCGGCGGCATCTACGACCAGCTCGGCGGCGGCTTCGCCCGCTACGCCGTCGACGCGATCTGGCTCGTCCCCCACTTCGAGAAGATGCTCTACGACAACGCCCAGCTCGCCCGCGCCTACCTGCACGGCTGGCAGGCGCTCGGCCACGAGCGCTACCGCCGCGTCTGCGAAGAGACCCTGGACTGGATGCTGGCGGAGATGCGCGGCCCCGAGGGCGGCTTCTACTCCGCTCTCGACGCCGACTCCGAGGGCGAGGAGGGAAAGTTCTACGTGTGGACGGCCGCGGAGATTCGCCGGCTGCTGGTTGACGCGCCCCAGAACCGCATCAACCTCTCGGTCCAGCAGGTGGAGAGGTTGATGCGGTTCTGGGGCGTCACCGAGGCGGGGAATTTCGAGGGGTCGAACGTGCTGCACCTGGCCGCGGGCGCCGCGGCGGAGGCGCCGCCGGGCCTAGAGGATGCGCGTCGGGCCCTGCTGGCGGCCCGGGCAGAGCGCGTCCGCCCCGGCCTCGACGACAAGCGTCTCGCCTCCTGGAACGCCCTGGCGATCGCCGCCCTCGCCGAGGCCGGCGCGGTGCTCGATCGCGAAGACTATCTGGATGCCGCCCGCGCGTGCGCCGAGTTCGTGCTCGGCTCGATGCGCGACGCCGAGGGCCGTCTGCTGCGCACCTACAAGGACGGCGAGGCCCGCCTTGGCGCCTACCTCGAGGACCACGCCTTCCTGCTCGAGGCGCTGCTGACGCTCTACGAAGCGACCTTCGAGCAACACTGGTTCGGCGCCGCGCGAGCGCTGGCGGAGACGATGCTGAGCCGTTTCGGCGACCCCGAGCGCGGCGGCTTCTTCTCCACCGCCGAGGACCACGAAGAGCTGATCGTGCGGCGCAAGGAGATCGGCGACCACCCGATCCCCTCCGGCAACAGCGCCGCGGCGCTGGGCCTGCTGCGGCTGGCGGCGCTGAGCGGCGAGCGCCGCTACGAGCGCCACGCCGAGGCGGTCTTCGCCCTCTTCGCCCAGCCGGCCGCCCGCCATCCCGACGCCTTCGCCCACCTGCTGCGAGCGCTCGACTTCCAGCTGGCGCCGACCCGGGAGCTGGTGCTGGTCGCCCCCGCCGGGGAGATGAACGCTGCGACGGGAACAGAGATGGAGCGCACAGCAGCGTCCACGGATGCGGTCCCAGCCATTCCCGAGCTGGCGGAGCTGGCCACCGTCGCCCGCTCAGCCTTCCGCCCCCACCTCGTCCTCGCCGGCGGCCGCGAGGGCGACGAAGAGCCGGAGCTGCTCCGCAACCGCCCCACCCTTGACGGCCGCCCCACCGCCTACCTCTGCGAGAACTTCAGCTGCCGCCTGCCGGTCACCACAGCCGCCGACCTGCGTGTCGAACTGGACGACACTTAACGCGTTCGATGAGTTAGCCCGCCCATAGCCGGGTCAATTCATCGAACGGCGCCTAAACTGGTGCTCGCGGACCTCGTCGAGGACGACCCGGCCGCCGACCTCGGCGCGGCCGTCGCCGAGCGGGCGGGCGTCGAGCAGCGAGCCGCGGCCCTGGTGGATCGTCAGCGGCCGGCCGAGCCGCTCGCAGAGCACGATCGCCGCCGAGCCGGTCGCCTCGTCCTCCTCGATGCCTTCCTCGAGCGGGAAGCTGCGCGAGCGCACGACGCCCGCCGCCTCGTCCACCCAGGCCCAGCAGTAGGCCATCTCCTCGCCCGGCGGTGGCCCGACCAGCCACTCGACGCTCGCCGCGTCGGCGAGTTGCAGCAGCTCCCACGGCGGTGACCACTCGGCCCGGGCGGTGACGAAGGTCAGCTCGCCCTGGCACCGCACCGCGACCTCGCCGGCCGGCGGCCGCAGGACGTCGATCGGAACCCCCTCACGGGCCAGCAGCCAGGCGGTACCGACGCTGGGATGACCGGCGAAGGGCAGCTCGGCCGCCGGGGTGAAGATCCGGCACTCGCCGCGGCCGGCGTCGTCGACGAAGACCGTCTCCGAGAAGCCGAGCTCCCGCGCCACCGCCTGGCGCCGCTCCGCCGGCACCTCGGCGCCGTCGAGGAAGACCCCGAGCGGGTTGCCCCACTCCCCCTCCTCGTCGCAGAAAACGCGCAGGACGTGGAGTGTCGCCATCGCCTACGCCCGAACCCTCAGAGGCCGCTGGGCCTCAGAGGATCGGCAGGAAGTTCTCGATCTCGAACGGGGTGACCTGGACCCGGTAGTCGTCCCATTCCTGCCGCTTGATCTCGACGAAGCGGCGGAAGGTGTGCTCGCCCAGCGTCCGCAGCACCAGCTCCGAGTCGGCGGCGACCTCGATCGCCTCGCCCAGGGTCGCCGGCAGCTGCTCGATCCCCTGGTGGGAGAGCTCCTCCTGGGAGAGGTGGTAGAGGTTCTGCTCCATCGGCTCCGGCAGCTCGTAGCCCTTCTCGATCCCTTCCAGGCCCGCCTGCAGCATCGCCGCGAAGCAGAGATAGGGGTTGCAGGAGGGGTCGGGGCAGCGCAGCTCGGCCCGGGTCGCGTTCTCCTTGCCGGGGTGGTAGAGCGGCACCCGGATCAGGGCCGAGCGGTTGCGGCGCGACCAGGCCAGGTAGACCGGCGCCTCGTAGCCCGGGACCAGCCGCTTGTAGGAGTTGACCCACTGCGCGAACAGCGGCGAGATCTCGCGCGCGTGCTTGAGCTGGCCGGCGATGAACGACTTCGCCACCGGCGAGAGGAAGTAGGGGTCGTCGGCGTCGTAGAAGGCGTTCTTGCCGTCTTTGGCCAGCGACTGGTGGACGTGCATCCCGGAGCCGTTCTCGCCGAACAGCGGCTTCGGCATGAAGGTCGCGTGCCAGCCGTACTTCATCGCGTACTCCTTGACGACGATGCGGTAGGTCATGCAGTCGTCGGCCATCTCGAGCGCGTTCTTGTAGCGCATGTCGACCTCGTGCTGGGAGGGGCCGACCTCGTGGTGGGTGTACTCGACGTGGATGCCCATCTTCTCCAGCGCCAGCACCGTCTCGCGGCGGACATCGGAGCCGGCGTCGAGAGTGGTCAGGTCGAAGTAGCCGCCCTCGTCGAGGACCTCCGGCACGCCGCCCTCGGGCTTGGCCGAGCGGAAGTAGAAGTACTCGAGCTCGGGGCCGATGTTGTAGGCGTCGAAGCCGAGCTCCTGCGCCCGTTTCAGCGCCCGCTGCAGGATCCAGCGCGGGTCGCCCTCGTAGGGGCCGCCGCCGGGGACGCGGATGTCGCAGAACATGCGGGCGACGGCGTTGCCTTCCTCGGGGCGCCAGGGGATCAGGGCGAAGGTCGAGGGATCGGGCATCGCGATCATGTCCGACTCCTCGATCGGGTTGAAGCCGGTGATCGAGGAGCCGTCGAAGCCCATGCCGCCGTCGAAGGCGTCCTCGAGCTCGGCGGCGTTGATCGAGAAGCTCTTGAGCTGGCCGAGGACGTCGGTGAACCAGAGGCGGACGAACCGCACGTCGCTCTGCTTGACGATCGCGGCGACGTCAGCGGCACTTCGTGGTTGCTCTGCCATTCCGTCCGTCCTCCTTGGCTTGTGCGCGAGAAGGGCGCAACGATAGGCGAATGAACCGCGGAGGTGCGCGACGACGTATTGCGGGTAGAAGAGCGAGACCGGCGGCGGCTTGCACGGGCGCCGAAAAGCAGGTATAACTTACTTCCTGTAAGTTAGCGGCTCAAAGTAAAGTAAAGGCCACGTAAAGGCTCTGTAAAGCGAAATTTCGCCCTTAAGAAGAGCCAGAGACGAGACGCGACGTGACGGTAAAAACCGCAGTAAGCAGATTCCAGATCCACGACGAGCTGACGGCGCCCGACGAGAGCGCGCCGCTGATCAAGACCATCCAGGCCGCCGGTGGCGCCGTGACCAAGTTCGTCGGCGTCCTCGCCGGCTCCCCCGCGGTCCTGCGCGCCTACACCCGCATGCGCTCGGAGCTGCGCGGCGGCGTCCTGCCGCAGGCGACCCGCGAGCGGATCGCCTTGGCGGTCGCCGAGCACCGCGAGGACAACTACAGCATCGCCCAGCACGCGAAGTCGGCACGCCGGGCCGGGCTCGGCCTCGACGAGGTCTCCCGCGCCCGCAGCTTCACCTCCGCCGACGAGAAGGAGGCGGCGCTGCTGCTCTACCTGAAGGAGGCGCTGGACGCCGAGGGCCCGCCACCGCTGCACCTGCACGAGGAGGCGCGGGAGATCGGCTGGACCGACGAGGAGATCCTCGAGGCGGTCGGGCACCTGGCGCTGAACGAGTTCCAGAGCCTGATCGCGAGCGCCGCGGCGCTGCCCAAAGATCAGGCGACGCCGCGGGTGTTGCCTTCGGCGGCGTAGGCGTGGGAGGGGTCGTGTGCCCCTCCCCCATGGAACGTCAGCCGTCGCTCTCTACAAGGGTCGCCGTGTAGAGCAGTCTCGCGGTGGAGTAGCGGCAGCCGTAGGTGGCGCGCTGGCCGATCTTTTCCTGCGGTTCGCCCTGGCGGATGTCGTTCGAGTTGGTGCAGGCGCCGGGGGCGCGGCTGGCGCGCCAGACGTTGGTCGAGGGCAGGTTCTCGGCGAAGGTCGGCGCCCAGGTCGGCACGGTGATGCCGACGATGTCGTTCTTTTCGACCTTCAGCGAGGAGCCGAACTTGACCGTCTGCCCCAGGTAGGGGGTCAGCACCTTGATCGAGCCCTGGGTGCGGAGGTTGTAGCGGGGCGGGTTGGTGCCGGCGATCCGCCGCAGGATCGCGAGCCGCGCCTCCGGCGGCGTGCCGAAGAAGCCGTTGAAGAAGGAGCGCTGCTTGTTGGTCGGCTGCGCCAGGGTCAGCGTCCAGGACTTGATCGTGCCGGCGTGCTTGATCAGGAACGGCGACTGGGCCTGTCCGTTGCTGACCTGGAAGCCGGTGACGCTGCCGACCGCCTGACAGGGCAGGCCCGGGCAGGACGGTTCCGGCGTGGTCGAGGTCTGGCCGAGCACGACCGAGGTGGGAGCGACCGCGGCGGCGCTGGCGCCACCGCCGATGCCGATCGCGATCGCCAGGGAGCTCAGCGCCAGCGCCGCCAGCGCCGTCAGGCCCCTCCGCGGCGATACCGCGGCGAATGCTCCGTGCGAAAACCTCGACATACTCGTGCTCCTCTCGTTGAAAGTGCCGCCTGAGCAGGGCAGATTAGCCGCCCTGGCGGCAGAAGCGAGGCTGGGGGACGATGGTTCCGGCGCTCAGCCGCTGGTGCCCTGGCGGGCGAGATTCATCGCCACCGCGTAGCGCAGGTTGCCGACGCCTTCGAATTCGAGTGCTTCGCTGGCGGCGGCGGTGAGGTCCCAGGACCGGCCTTTGACATAGGGACCGCGGTCGATCACCTGGGTGATCAGGATGTGGCCCTGGTAGACGAACTTGACCGTGGTGCCACAGGGAAGGGTCTTGTTGGCGACGCCGAGCGTGGTCGGCCGCAGGGTGACCCCGCAGGCGGTTTTGTTGCCGTAGAGGCCGGGCCCGTACCAGCTGGCGCCGGCCCATTTGAAGGGGCTGAAGGCGATTTCCTCGCCTGCCGGCGAGCTGCCGCCGTAGGCGACGGTCGAGGAGGCGCCGCCGGTGGCGGCGTGGGCGGAAGCGGCACCGCAGACGAGGACCGCCAACGCCATCAGCGCGGCGGCCCAGCGCAGGCGCCGGAGCAGGCGCCGCATCGGGGCGGGCGCCCGTCTCGAATCGTCTTTCCGCGCATGGCGGTTGCTGGCAGTCTGCATATCTCTTTCCAAGCGCTTACGGGGTTAGCTGACGGGCTCGCGCTGAAAGAGCTGCGCTACGCGGCAGATGCCGACGATTCGCCCCCACTAATTGGGTCCCCCGCTCCCCGCGGTATGTAGGCGGAGATTCAGCGGAAGTTGGCGGCAGATTAGCAAAGGCTAAGACAGAATTATGTGAACAGGTTTTGGGGCCCCTCGACATGGCCAGTCCATCGACCACGCGGTGCCCCACTCCGAGCCCTGCAGGAATGCGCCCGCGAGCAGGAAAGCCAGCGCCGCCGCGGACGTGGGAAGGGCCCCTCTTGCGAGGGGCCCTTCCGTTAGCGGGCCTGTAAGCCGGATCCTGTCTCGAGCGGCCATCTATCTATGCGGCCCACCTGGACCTCGCCGAGCCGGGTCGACGGTCCTGCTTGGCCTTGCACCGGGCGGGGTTTGCCTGGCCGCCGCGTCACCGCGACGCCGGTGCGCTCTTACCGCACCATTTCACCGTTGCCTGTACGCGACTCACGTGTGGCCGCGCCATCGGCTGTGTATTTCTGTGGCACTTTCCCGCGGGTTTCCCCGGGTGGGCGTTACCCACCGCCCTGCCCTGTGGTGTCCGGACTTTCCTCGAGGGGTTTTCTCTCCCCCCGCGGTCCGCTCGGCCCGCCCCTCGATGGTAGCCCCGCCGCCGATTTCAGCCAAACCGCCGGCGGATATGGTGGCGAGGATGCGAGCGGCGCTTGTAACCGGGGCCGGCGGCGGCCTCGGCCGGGCGATCGCCCACGAGCTGGCGCGGCGCGGCTACGCGGTCCGGGTCACCGACGTCGACGGCGCTGCCGCCGCCCGGGTCGCCGAGGAGATCGGCGGCAACGCCAGCGCCTCCCCGCTCGACGTCCGCGACGAGGGCGCCTGCCGGGCACAGGCGGGCGAGCTGGCAGCCGGACCGGGCGGGCTCGACCTCTGGGTCAACAACGCCGGCGTCCTCAGCACCGGGCTGGCCTGGGAGCAAGACGGGGCGACCCGCGGCGCGATGCTGGCGATCAACGCGACCGGGACGATCAACGGCACCGTCGCCGCGCTCGAGCAGATGGTGCCCGCCGGCCGCGGCCACGTCGTCAACGTCATCTCCCTGGCCGGCATCGTCGCCGCCCCCGGCGAGGTCGCCTACGCGGCCAGCAAGCACGCGGCGATGGCCTTCACGCTGGGAACGCTGTTCGACCTGCGCCGGGCCGGCCACCGCGGGATCGAGCTCTCCGCCGTCTGCCTGGACGGGATCTGGACGCCGATGCTCGCGGGCAGGCTCGACGACCCCGACGCCGCCGGCTCCTTCTCCGGCCAGCTGCTGACCCCGGAGCAGGTCGCGACCGCGGTCGGCAGGCTGAGCGAGCGCCCGCGACCGCTGCTGATCCTCCCCCGCTGGCGCGGCCCGCTGCTGCGCGCCTTCGACCTCTTCCCCCGCCTCGGCCTGCGGCTGCTGCCGGCGGTGATGTGGGATGCCCGCCGCCGCCAGCGGCGCTACAAGCGCCTCATAGAGTCGGGCCGCTGGCCGAAGTAACCGCTGCTCAAACCTTGCGGAAGACGCCCACCACGCGACCCAGCACCTGGGCCTCGGTGGTGATGATCGGCTCCATCGCCTCGTTCTCGGGCTGCAGGCGGATGTGGTCGGGTTCGCGGTAGATCCGCTTCACCGTCGCCTCCTCGCCGATCAGGGCGACGACGATTTCGCCGTTGGCGGCGTCGTCGCTGGGGCGGACGACGACGTAGTCGCCCTCGATGATGCCGGCGTTCTTCATGCTTTCGCCGCGGATCTGGAGGATGTAGTCGCCGTCCTCGCCACCGATCACGTCGGGGATCTCGATGTACTCCTCGATGTTCTCTTCGGCCAGGATCGGCTCGCCGGCGGCGACCTGGCCGACCAGCGGCAGCCCGCTCTCGGGCCGGATCGTCCGCTTCGCCTTGTCGAAGAGCAGCTCGATCGCCCGCGGCTTCGAGGGGTCGCGGCGCAGCAGACCGATCTTCTCGAGGTTGGCCAGGTGCGCGTGCACGGTCGAGGACGAGTGCAGCCCGACCGCTTTGCCGATCTCCCGCACCGTCGGCGGGTAGCCGGTCTTGGCGGCGTACTTGCCGATGAAGTCGAAGATCTCCTTCTGTCTTTTGGTCAGGTCCAGATCGACCATCGCCCGTCCCCTTCCCCTAGCGCTGGCAGCGAATTCGTTCGAACACCTGTTCGCGAAGGCTACCTATCCGGCCGGACGCCTGCAACCCACGCCGGCACCCCACCCCCAAACATCTAGAATCGCCCCGCATCCCCACGCGGCCGTGGCGGAACTGGTAGACGCGCAAGGTTGAGGGCCTTGTGGGTGGAAACACCCGTGATGGTTCGACTCCATTCGGCCGCATCGAAAACCCCCGCATGCGGGGGTTTTCGCGTTTCAGGCGGACCAGCAGGACCCGACCTGATGTGCGAGGCATTCATCCTCGCTGCCAAACGCTTGACACAGCAACTACATTGGAATGTGGAGGGCGCAGCGTGAGGTCAGCCCCATGGTTGGCAGCATGACCCTGACTTCCGGGTCCACTTCTCAACCTGGAGGTTCGGATGTCCCAAGCGCCCCTGCTCTCCTCCTCTTCCCTGCGTGATCCCAGGCTCGGCATGGTCTGGCTGGCCGCTCGACTCTGGGTCGGCTGGAAATTCCTCGAAGCCGGCTGGGAGAAGGTGACCGGGAGCGAATGGCTGAGCTCGACCGAAGGGGTCCACGGGTTCCTCAGCGGCGCCGGATCCGCGGAAGCCACCGCGGGCGAACACGCCTCGGTGTCGCACTGGTACGCCTGGCTGGTCAACAACGTCTTCCTTCACGTCCAGGGGCTGCTCGCCTACCTGGTCCCGTTGGGCGAGATCGCGATCGGGATCGGCCTGATCCTCGGAATCTTCACCCTCGCCGCCGCCTTCTTCGGCGCGATGCTGAATCTGCTGTTCATGCTCTCCGGCTCGCTCAGCGCCGGCGTCAACCCGCTCATGTTCGGGCTCGAGCTGCTGATCATGTTCGCCGGCGCCGCCGCCTACGTCTACGGGGTCGACCGGATCCTGCTGCCGCAGATCAAGCGTCGGTGGGCGAACAGGAGCTCTCACTCGCAACCCGGCGCCGCGCCGGACGCCGCCCCCCTTCCACAAGGAGGAAGTTGATGACCGCGATCGAGAAGACCGGGCCGTTGGACCGTATGGAGCGCTCGGTCAGGGCCGCGCTCGGCATCGTCCTCATCCTCCTCGCCTGGGGCTTTGGCTGGACCAGCGTCGAGGCGATCGGGGCCCTGCTGCTCGGACTTGCTGCGCTGGCCACCGCCGCCGCCGGGTTCTCCCCGGCCGACCGGATGCTGTCGCGCTTCGAGGGCCTGAACCGGCGTGACGGAAATCGTCAGATGAAGCCAGGAGACTGAGATGCAAGCACTCGTTTACCACGGCCCCGGCCAGCGCCGCTGGGAGACCGTCGACGATCCGACGATCGTCGATCCGACCGACATCGTCGTGCGGATCGACACCTCGACGATCTGCGGCAGCGACCTCCACATCCTCAGTGGGGACGTGCCGGAGACCAAGCCCGGCACCGTGCTCGGTCACGAGGCGGTGGGGACCGTGGTCGAGCTTGGCGCCGGCGTCACCGCCGTCTCCGAGGGGGACCGGGTGCTGATGTCGTGCATCAGTTCCTGCGGGCGCTGTCGTTACTGCAAAGAGGGGCGCTACGGCCAGTGCCTCGGCGGCGGCGGTTGGATCTTCGGCCACCTGATCGACGGGCTGCAGGCCGAATACGCACGGGTGCCGTTCGCCGACAACTCCGTCTACCGCGTCCCCGACGGCCTCAGCGACGAGCAGGTCCTGTTCCTCGCCGACATCCTCCCCACCGCCTATGAGGTCGGGGTGCTGAACGGCCACGTCCAACCCGGGGACGTGGTGGCGATAGTCGGCGCCGGGCCGGTCGGCCTCGCCGCGGTCCTGACCGCGCGCCTGTACACGCCGGGGCGGATCGTCTCCATCGACCTGGCCGACGCCAGGCTTGGCCGCGCTCGCGATTTCGGCGCCGACACGACGATCAACAACGGGACCGAGGACGCGCGCGAGAAGGTGATGGAGCTGACCGGCGGTCTCGGGGCCGACGTCGCGATCGAGGCCGTCGGCGTTCCCGACACCTTCGAGCTGGCAGCCGAGCTGATCCGCCCCGGGGGACACGTCGCGAACGTCGGCGTGCACGGAAAGCCGGCGACCCTGCACCTGGAGACGCTGTGGAGCCGTGACATCACGGTCACGACCGGTCTCGTCGACACCTTCACGATCCCGCAGCTGATGGCCCTGGTGACCGACGGGCGCCTCGACCCGACGGCCTTCGCCACTCACCACTTCGCGCTCGCCGAGACGATGGCGGCCTACGACACCTTTGCCGACGCGGGGTCCACCGATGCCCTCAAGGTGGTGCTCAGCGGCACGGAGCGAGACAGTCGCTCGGCCGTGCCGATCGCTACGAGCGTGGCCGGCTGATCGATGGCTGGCTCGACGCAGCGACGGGGTTCCAGGCCACGGGTCCTGATCGCCGGAGGCGGCGTGGCGGCGCTCGAGGCGGCGCTCGCCCTGCGCGACCTCCTCGGCGACGGGGTCGAGATCGAGCTGCACGCCCCGCGCCAGGACTTCATCTACCGCCCGCTGGCGGTCGGCGAGCCGTTCGTCGCCGGCGAGCTGATCGAGTTCGACCTCGACCAGCTGGCCGCACGCGCCGGGGCGACCTTCTGCCTCGACAGCGTGACCGGGGTCGATCCGCGCAACCGCCATGCCTCCACTCCCGACCGCGACGAGATTCCCTACGACTACCTGATGATCTGCTCGGGGGCGAAGATGCTGGCGGCGGTGTCGGGGGCGCAGACCTTCTGGGGCGTCAGCGGCGAAGACGGCGTGGTCGAGACGATGCGGCGGCTGCGCGAGGGCGAGCTGCACCGGGTTGCCTTCACGATCCCCGCCGGCAGCTGGCCGCTGCCGATCTACGAGCTGGCGCTGCTCGCCGATGCCGAGCTGACCGCGCTTGGAAACCGAGAGGGGGTGAAGCTGACGATCGTCACTCCCGAGGACACTCCCCTGGGGATCTTCGGGGTCGAGGTCGGCGAGCGGATGGCAGAGCTGCTGAGCGAGCGTGGTATCGAGCTGGTCGCCGGCGCCCACGCGGTCAAGTTCGCCGACGGCCTGCTGCAGATCTCCCCCGGCGAGGCGGTGGCGGCCGACGCGGCCGTCAGCACTCCCCGAATCGAGGGTCGCCAGATCGGCGGCATCCCCACCGACACCTCGGGGTTCGTCCCGGTCGACGAGTTCAATCGGGTGGTCGGGCTGGAGCGCGTCTACGCCGCCGGCGACGTCACCGCGTTTCCGGTCAAGCAGGGCGGGATCGCCACCCAGCAGGCCGACGCCGCCGCCGAAGCGATTGCCGCCGAGCTGGGGGTCGACGTCGCGCCGCGGCCCTTCGACCCCGTCCTCCGCGCCACGCTCTGGACCGGCGAGAAGCCGCAATATCTCTACGGCAAGCTGATCGGCGGCGGCGGGGAAACCTCCGTCTTCAGCGATCACTCCCTCTGGGAGCACGAGGGCAAGATCGTCGGTCGATACCTGGCGCCGTTCCTGAACTCGATCCCCGGCGCAGCGCGTCCCGGATCCCAGCCGGGCCCACAGCATCGGGGCACAACCCGTTAGGTCGACACGCTCGCGCGATCGGCTCGCGGCCAGCGCAATGCCCGCGGCGACTCTCAGGGCGCCAGCAGGCTGAGCCGCCAGCCCTCGCCGTCGCGCTCGAAGAGGCGACGCTCGTGCAGGCGGTCCGGGGATTCGCGCCAGAACTCGAGCGTCAGCGGCGCCACCCGCAGGGCGCCCCAGTCGGGCGGGCAGACCGGCGCCGTCTCCTGCACCGTGGCCAGGTGGGCGAGGCGGTCGCGCAGCGGCTCCAGGCTCGCGATCGTTTCGCCCTGGCGGGAGACGACGGTCTGCAGCCGGTGGCCGGGGTCGCGCGCGGCGAAGAGCTCCTCGGCGAGGGCGCGCTCGGCCAGCGCCGCCTCGCCGGTGAGGTGGACCTGGCGGCCGAGCGCCGGCCAGTGGAAGAGCAGCGCCACCTGCGGGTTGACCTCGATCTCCCGCGCCTTGCGCGTCCACAGCGCCGAGGTGAAGAGGAGGGCGTCGTCCTCGATCCGCTTCAGCGTCACCGTCCGCGCCGAGGGGCGCCCGCCGGCGCCGACGGTGACGAAGGCGACCGCGGCCGGCTGCGGGGCGCCGCGCTCGCGCGCCTCCCCGATCCAGCGCTCGAGCTCGCGCAGCGGATCCTCACCGGGCATGGGGCCGAGGATATGCGCCGCGGGCCACGGAACGCGGAGTACGCTCTCGGCAGCGAGCCGAGTGGGATCGGCGCAACCCCCCAGGAGGAGGTCCGATGTACGACTACGTGATCGTCGGAGCGGGATCGGCCGGCTGCGTGCTGGCGGCGCGGCTGTCCGAGGACCCGGAGCTGAACGTGCTGCTGCTGGAGGCGGGGCCGCCGGACGTCAACGAGAACATCCACGTCCCGCTCGGCTACCTGCAGCTGACCCGGACCGAGATCGACTGGGACTACAGCTCGGCGCCGGAGGCCAACTGCAACGGCCGCCGCATCTCGCTGCCCCGCGGCAAGGTGCTGGGCGGCTCCTCCTCGGTCAACGCGATGGTCTACATCCGCGGCAACCGCGCCGACTACGACGGCTGGGGGGTCGCCGGCTGGGCCTGGGACGACCTCTTCCCCTACTTCCTGCGGGCCGAGGACAACGAGCGCGGCGCCTCCGAGTGGCACGGGGCCGGCGGGCCGCTGCCGGTCAGCGACCAGCGCTCCGGCAACGTCATCACCCCCGCCTTCGTCGAGGCCGGGGTCGAAGCCGGCCTCGCCCACAACGAGGACTTCAATGGCGCCGAGCAGGACGGCGTCGGCATGTACCAGGTGACCCAGCGCGGCGGCATGCGCGCCAGCGCCGCCGTCGCCTACCTGCACCCGGCGAGCGAGCGGCCGAACCTGACCGTGATGCCCTACATGCACGTCAACCGCGTCCTCTTCGAGGGCACCCGCGCGGTCGGGGTCGAGGCCAGCCAGCTCGGCCAGGTCCAGGAGCTGCGGGCCGAGCGCGAGGTGCTGCTCTGCGGCGGCGCCTACAACTCGCCGCAGCTGCTGATGCTCTCCGGGGTCGGCCCGGCCGAGCACCTGACGCTGCGCGAGATCGAGCCGGTGCTCGACCAACCGGCGGTCGGCGAGAACCTCGGCGATCACCCGGCGACCTACGCGGTCTGGACGACGCCGCAGCCGGAGAGCCTGCTGCAGGCGCTGGAGCCGGCGGCGCTGGAGCGCTTCGCGGCGACCCAGACCGGCCCCTTCGCCTCCAACCTGGCCGAGGCGGGCGGCTTCGCCCGGGTCGGGGACGGCGCCGCGGCGCCCGACGTCCAGTTCCACGTCGCCCCCCTGCAGATCGTCGACGAGGGCCTGGCCGACCCCGACGCGCACGGCGTCTGGGTCTCCCCCTGCCTGCTGACCGCGCGCAGCCGCGGCTCGGTCCGGCTCGCCTCCAAGGACCCGACCGCGAAGCCGATCGTCCGCAACGGCTTCTACGCCGAGGAGGAGGACATGGCGCGGGCGGTCGCGGCGGTGCGACTGGCGGCGGAGATCTGCGCCCAGCCGGCGATGCGGCCCTACGCCGCCGAGCCGTTCAGCGGCCCCGCCGACGACTCCGAGCAGGCGATCCGCGCCCACGTAGCCGCCACCACCTTTCCGATCTACCACCCGGTCGGCACCTGCGCGATCGGCTCCGTCCTCGACGCCGAGCTGCGGGTGCAGGGCCTGGAGGGAATCCGCGTCGTCGACGCCTCGGCGATGCCGACCGTCCCCCGCGGCAACACCAACGCGCCGACGATCGCCCTCGCCGAGCGCGCCGCCGACCTGATCAAGGGCGTGGCGCCACTGCGGGCGGCCGCGGTCAGCGCCGGCTAGGAGGCACTGGCGCCGAGCGCCCGGTCGATGAAGGGGCCGAGCAGCTCGGCGACGGCGGCCGCGGTCGTCTGCGGCGACTCGCTGGGGGCGGTGATGTAGCTGATCGCGAGCCGGACCAGGGCTTCGGCCAGGAGGCGGACGTCGGCGGCCGGCGCCTGCGGCCAGCCCTGCTCGATCGTCGCCGTCAGCCGGGCGCTGGCCCACCGCAGGACCGGGGTGCCCTGGGTGGTGACGAAGGGCAGCATGCCGCCGGTGCCGTCGTCGCTGAGCAGGATCCGGATCAGCGGGTCCTCGCCGGCGGTGCGCAGGAACAACTCCAGGGCGGCCGCGATCGCCGCCCGCGGATCGTCGAGGTGGCGCTTGACGGCGACATCGACGTCGTCGAGGAAGCGCTCGCCTTCGTGGATCACGAAGGCGAGGCCGAACTCATTGCGGTTGCCGAACTCGTTGTAGAGGGTCTGGCGGCTGACCCCGGCGGCGGCGGCGATGTCCGACATCGTGATCTCCGACCAGGCGCGGTGCTCGAGCTGGTCGCGGGCGGCGCCGAACAGGGTCTGGCGCAGCAGCTCGCGCGCCGCCTGTGGGTAGGGGGTCCTGGCGCTGGCCATGCCGCCAATGGTCGCAGCGGCGGCGGTCAAGCGTCGTCCTCGGCGGGCTCGAAGTCGACCTTGTCGCGGACGCCGCAGTCGGGGCAGGCCCAGTCGTCGGGCACCTCGCTCCACGGCGTCCCCGCCGGGAACCCCTCGCGGGGATGACCCTCGGCCTCGTCGTAGACGTAGCCGCAGCTGGGGCAGCGCCAGGCGCTCACGAAGCCGTCCCGCCCGCCGCCCCGTAGCGGGCCAGGACCCTGGGCCGCTTGCGCGGCTGGATGTTGGCGCGGCTGACGTCGCCGTCGAAATGCGCCAGCAGGCGCGGGTCCATCACCCGCCGCCACAGCGGCGGGAACCAGGCAAGGACGATCATCCCGGCGTAGCCGGTCGGCAGCTGCGGCGCCTCGTCGACGTGGCGCAGCGCCTGGTAGCGGCGGGTCGGGTTGGCGTGGTGATCGCTGTGGCGCTGCAGGTGGTAGAGGAGGACGTTGGAGGCGACGTTGTTGCTGTTCCAGCTGTGCTCGGGGCGGCAGCGCTCGTAGCGCCCGTCCTCGCGCTTGCCGCGCAGCAGCCCGTAGTGCTCGAGGTAGTTGACGACCTCCAGCAGCGAGAACCCGAGCACCGCCTGGATCAGCAGGTAGGGCAGGACGACCGGGCTGAAGCCGAGCGCCAGCACGGCGAAGAGCCCGACCGTCATCGCCCAGGCGCCGAGGATGTCGTTGTGCGGACCCCAGTGCGACCTGCCGATCCGGTCCAGGCGGGCGGCCTCGATCCCCCAGGCCGAGCGCAGGCTGCCGACGACGGTGCGCGGCAGGAAGGCCCAGAAACTCTCTCCCAGCCGCGAGCTGGCCGGGTCTTCGGGGGTGGCGACGCGGACGTGGTGGCCGCGGTTGTGCTCGATGAAGAAGTGGCCGTAGCCGGTCTGCGCCAGCGCCACCCGGCTCAGCCACTTCTCGAGGTCGGCGCGCTTGTGCCCCAGCTCGTGGGCGGTGTTGATCGCGACGCCCCCGACCACGCCCATCGTCAGCGCCAGGCCGACGCTCTCCAGCACCGAGAGGTCGCCGTTGGACCAGGCCCAGCAGGCGAAGACGAGGCCGGCGTACTGGATCGGGATGAAGACATAGGTGCACCAGCGGTAGTAGCGATCCTGCTCGAGCCACTTGAGGACGCTGTCGGGCGGGTTGCTCGCGTCCAGCCCGATCGCGATGTCGAGCAGCGGGAAGGCAACGAAGACGAGCAGCGGGCCGAAGAACCAGAAACCCCCGAAGCCGGTCAGCGCGACCAGGCCGTAGGCGATGAACGGCGCCAGCGGGACGACGATCCCCAGCAGCCAGGCGTAGCGCTTGGGGTCGGTCCAGGTCGCCGGGTTGAGCTCGATCCGCTCGTGCTCGTGGTGATGGTGGTGCGAGCGATGCGCGTCTGCAGCGGTGGCCTCCATCTGGCCTCCTCCTTGTCAAATTGACGGTAGGTGTCCGTGCAGTTGACAGACTAGCGCATTTTGTAAACCGGGTGAATCAGAAGCCGGGAACCAGATAGCAGCCCTGCGAAGAGGAGATGGGAAGACCCGTCTCGCCCGATCTGGCCCGTCGCTCGGCGCTCTTCGCCTCGATCTCGAAGAGCTCGTGGTAGAGCCGCTCGTGGGCGGCGAGCGCTTCGCCGAAGCCGGCCTGGTCGAGGGTCAGCGGCGTCCGGGTGACGTGGAAGCGGTTGTCGGAGCCGAGGATCCCGGCCTGCACCGAGGCGGTGAAGTCGTCGACGGTCGGCTGCATCACGTCGGCCAGCACACCGTCCCGCAGCGCCGGGTCGAGGTCCTCCCACTCGTCGGTGTCGACCAGGTGGCGATCGGTCGCGCGGTAGTAGTGCTTGATCGCGCCGCGCACCTTCTCCTCCCGCACCAGCTCGGCGCAATCGAGGTCCACCAACCGCTTCACGTGGTAAGTGACGCTCCTGGTGTCGTCGCCGAGAACCCGCGCCATTTCGACCGGGCTCGAGACCCCCTTCTCGACCAGCAACAGGAGAATCGCCCGGCGCAGGGGATGCTGCATCGCCTTGAGCCGGTTCTCGTTTGCCTGTCGACGCGCTGCCTTGGTTGCCATCTCGCTCCTTCCGAAAGTCCTCTGAGCGCTTGATGCTAGTTGCTCAATCCGACCCATAACCGATCAGATCGGGGAGATCCCTCCACCAAGGGAACTGTCTCCACCAAAAAACGGTCCCTCGCTTGTGCCAGCCAGGAAGGAGGTGATCGTTTTGAAGACCGGAACCGAGCGGATATTTCCCAGCACGTCCATCGCCAAGGGCGGCTGAGTGAGTGGCCGGCCCCCGCCCTCGCGGGGGCCGGCACCCTTCTAGATCTTCAGCAGGACGAAGGTGTTGAGGACGAAGAGAACGGCGAAGACGACCGTGGCGCGGTCGAGATTGCGCTCGACCATCGAGCCGCCGCCGATCGAGCTGCCGCCACCGCCGATTCCGAACGCGCCCGAAAGGCCCGCGTCTTTGCCCGAGTGCAGCAGGATCAGGAAGACGAGGACGACGGCGATGATGACCTGGAGGATGCTGAGCAGCGTGTACACGGCCAGGGAGTTTAGCCCTGCCCGACCTTCTCGCGCGTCTTCGCCGCGCCGTTGCCGTTGCCGTTGCCGTTCTCGGCCCGGTCGAGGATCTCCACCGCTTCCTTGCGCAGCTCGGCGTCGAGGATCGCGTAGTCGTCGTCGGAGAGCTTGCCGGCGGCGTGGTCGAGCTCGGCGTCGCGGATCTCGCGGTACTTGGCTTCCTTCAGCGCGTCGGCCTCGGTCCGCAGGAGCGAGCCGGTGCGGCGGCGGGCGCGGGTCGGCCAGAGCGCGATCAGGGCCCCCGCCAAGGCGATCAGGCCGCCGATCCACATCCAGGTGACCAACGGGTTGACGATCACCTTGAAGGTCGCGGGGGCGGCTTCGGCGACGTAGCCGGCGGCGATCCGCTTCGCGGTCGCCTCCTGCAGGGCTTCGATCTGTCCCAGCGCCGCCGGGCGCAGGCGCGGGTTGGCGAGCGCCGCCCGCATCGTCGCCGCCAGCGCTTTGCACTGCGGCGGCGTCCCCGGCCCGCCAGCGACGCAGGCTTTGAAACCGGCGTCGGCGGCGCGGGCACGCCGCTGCACGCCTTTGATGTCCGGCTGCACGACGCCCCAGACGTCGTTGACGAGCCCGGCCCGCAGGCCGACGTCGGAGTCGGCTTCGCCGTCGAAGTAGCTGGAGATCGTCGCGTTGCCCGCGACCCCGGTCGGGCGGTAGTAGCGGCGATTGGTCTGCAGGTCGAAGGCCTTGCCGTCCTTTTCCACACGCAGCCGGGCGCCGGCCGTGAAGGCGAGGCCGGTGACGCTCGCGCTCGGGTGCAGGTAGGTGACCTTGCGACCGTCGATGACGGTGCTCTGACCGGGGCGCAGGGTGACGTTGCGGTTGGTCTGGAACGAGGAGGAGGCGGCGATCCCGATCAAGAGCACGGCGATGCCGGCGTGGACGATGTAGCCGCCGTAGCGGCGGCGGTTGCGGGAGACGAGCCCGACCAGCGCCGCCGGCAGCGAGCCGCCGACGAGCGAGCGCCGCGCCACGGCGCCGCGCCAGAACTCCTGCGCCAGCCCGGTCAGGGCGAAGGCGGCGAAGGCGAACAGCGCCAGCGCCCAGGGCTTGCGGGCGGCGTCGGTGAAGACCGCCAGGCCCAGTACCGCGACGAGGCCAACCGCGGCCGGGACGACGAAGACGCGCTTCGCCGAGGCCCAGCTGAAGCGACGCCAGGCCAGCAGCGGCCCGATCCCGGTGAAGAGGACCAGCAGGATCGCCAGCGGCGTCGTGTAGCGGTCGAACCAGGGCGCCGCCAGCGAGGCCTTGTTGCCGGTGAAGAGCTCGGAGATCAGCGGGAAGAAGGTGCCCCAGAAGATCACCGCGGTCAGCGCCACCAGCAGCAGGTTGTTGACGAGGAAGACGGACTCGCGCGAGATCAGCGAGTCGATCCGCTTCGGCGAGCGCAGGTCGTCGAGGCGGGAGACGATCAGCGCCGTCGAGCCGACCAGGACGACCGCGATCAGGGCGAGGATGTAGGGGCCGACGGTGTTGTCGCCGAAGGCGTGGATCGACTGCAGCACCCCGGAGCGGACCAGGAAGGTGCCGAGCAGCGCCAGCGAGAAGCTGCCGACGACGAGGCAGGCGTTCCAGACTTTCAGCATCCCCCGCCGCTCCTGGACCATGATCGAGTGCAGGAAGGCGGTGCAGATGAGCCACGGCATCAGCGCCGCGTTCTCGACCGGGTCCCAGGCCCAGTAGCCGCCCCAGCCGAGCTCGGTGTAGGACCAGCGGGCGCCGAGCAGGAGGCCGAAGCCGAGGAAGGCCCAGGCGATCAGGGCGAAGCGGCGGGTGGCGCGGATCCAGTCGGCGTCGAGGCGACGGCTGATCAGGGCGCCGATCGCGAAGGCGAAGGGCACGGTCAGGGAGACGTAGCCCGAGTAGAGCATCGGCGGGTGGATCATCATGCTCGGGTGCTGCAGCAGCGGGTTGAGGCCGATCCCGTCGGCCGGCGGCGAGCTCAGGGTCGCGAAGGGGTTGACGTCGGGCGCGAACAACATGAGTCCGGTGAAGAAAGCGGCGACGCCCATCAGCACCGCGGTCGCCCAGGGGACGATCTCGCGCAGCTTGTTGCGGGTCGCCAGCAGGGAGAGGCTGGAGACGATCGAGAGCACCCAGGCCCAGAGCAGCAGCGAGCCTTCCTGGCTCGACCACATCGCCGCCAGCTTGTAGAAGGACGGCGTCTCGATCGAGGAGTGCTGCTGGACGATGTTGAAGGAGAAGTCGTTGTTGGCGAAGGCGACCTCGATGATCACCACGCAGCCGGTGAGCAGCGCGAAGAAGGCGTAGACGCAGCGGCGGGAGAGGTCTACCCAGCGCTCCTCGCCGCGGCGGCCGACGAGCGCCAGCACCGCGGCGGAGACGGCGGCGAGAAAGGCCAGCGCCAGCAGGACGCTGCCGAGGCTAGCCATTGCTCTTGGTCGTGAACTTCGAGGGGCACTTGGTGATCAGGGTTTCCGGTTCGCCGACGAAAGTGCCGTCGTGCAGGCTGCCGGTCAGGACGATCTCACGCCCGCCCCGGAAGGGGTCGGGGACGGTGCCGGTGTAGGTGACGGGGAGCGTCTGGCCGCTGCCGTCGCGGTCGATCACGCGGAAGGCGATGCCGTTGCCCCGCTTGCGCACCGAGCCCCTGACGACGCGGGCGTTCATGTCGTAGCTGGTGCCGGGGACGGCGCCGATCAGCTGCGACGGTTCTTTGGTGTCCGTCGCGGCGGAGAAAGAGGTGTAGATCAGCGCCACCGAGAGCATCACGGCGACGCTTAACGCGACGACCAGCCGGATCTTCCGCTTGCGCTGAGGGTCCACGAACTCGGGGATTATCGCAACTGGTCGCCAAAGCAAGAGTTGAGACAATCGACGAGTGAGTGGAGAGCGAGCAAACGACCCCGTCCTGCTGATCACCGGAGCCAGCAGCGGCATCGGCGCCGCAACCGCCCGCGCGGCCGCCGGCGGCTACCGGCTGGTGCTGGCGGCACGGCGCCTGGAGCCGCTTGAAGAGCTGGTCGCCGAGCTCGGCGGCGGCGAGCGGGCGCTGGCGATCCGCTGCGACGTCACCGAGTGGGACCAGGTGCAGGCGATGGCTGCGGCGGCGCTGGAGCGCTTCGGCCGCATCGACGCCGTCTTCGCCAACGCCGGCTTCGGCGCCACCCGCGGCTTCCTCGAGGAGTCGGTCGAGCACTGGCGCTCGATGGTCCTGACCAACGTCTACGGGGCGGCGCTGACGATCCGCGCCACCCTCCCCCACCTGCTCGAGCGCGGCGACGGCCACTTCCTCGTCACCAGCTCGGTCGCCGGGCGCCGCGCCCTGCCCGGCTCGCTCTACTCGGCGACCAAGTGGGCGGCGACGGCGATCGGCGAGGCGCTGCGGGCGGAGCTGCGCCAGATGCACGGCAACACGGCGATCAAGGTGACGCTGATCGAGCCGGGGATGACCGACACGCCCTTCTTCGACAACAGCCCCGGCGAGTCGGCGCTGCGCGATACCGACATCGCCAAGGCGGTGCTCTACGCGCTCGAGCAGGGGCCGGGGGTCGATGTCAACGAGATCCTGATTCGGCCGACTTCGCAGCCGGGCTGAGCGCTCGATGAGTTGACCCGCCTATAGCCGGGTCAACTCATCGAGCGCCGAGGAGGGTGCGAACGAGGCGCCAGGAGGTGCGGAGGAGGAGGCGGATGGGGCGGGAGCGGGCGGTGGGGGCGATCAGGGAGGAGTCGAGGTCGGGGGTGAGCGAGGCGGCGAACTCGGCGGCGGAGATCGTCTGGGTCGCCTGGATCCAGCGGCGCTCGCGCAGCAGGCGCGGCGCCCAGCGCAGCGTTTCGAGGTTGGCGGTCAGCTTCTGCCTCCCCCAGCCGCCGGCGATCGAGACCGGGATCAGCGCGAGCTCGGTCGCGAACAGAGCTGGGGCCAGCAGCACCAGTAGCGGTGCCGGGTAGACGCGGACCAGGACGGCGAGGCGGTTGCGCTCCATCCAGCGCCACTTGTGCTCGCGGGCGCCGAACTCGTAGTCGTGGTCGACGACCGCGGCCGGCTCGATGCCGAGAGTGCCGCCGCGCAGCCGCAGGCGCAGCGAGAGGTCGACGTCCTCGTGGTAGAGGAAGAAGCGCTGGGGGAAGCCTCCCAACTCCCTCCAGGTCGCCAGCGGGATCGCCAGGCAGGCGCCGGAGAGGCCGGTGACCTCGCCCGCCGCGGGTGCCTCGGCGAGCGGGCGGCCGTGGCGGCCGGCCCAGGAGATGCCGGTGAAATGGATCGGGTTGCCGGCCGAGTTGATCCGGGTCGCGCCGGAGTCGGCGACCAGCGCCTGCCAGGCGGCCCAGCCGCGACCGTCGCGCCAGGGCTTCCGGATCGCCTCGCCCCAGCCCGGCAGCGGCGCCGCGTCGGGGTTGAGGATCACCAGCAGGTCGCCACCGGCCGCCTCGCCGCCGGCGTTGCAGCCGCCGGTGAAGCCGAGGTTGCGGTCCAGGCGGACCAGCCGCGCCGGCGGCGCCAGCTCGGCCACGAGCTCGGCGGTGCCGTCCCCGGAAGCGTTGTCGACGACGATCAGCTCGTCGCCCTCCCCCAGCTCCGGCAGCAGCGCCGGCAGGGTCCGCCGCAGCTCCGCGCGGCTGTTCCAGGCGACGATGAGGACGGAGAGCGTCGGGCGCACCGGCGCGGAGGCTATTCAGCCGTCCGCGCCGGTGCCCGACGAGGCACCCGAGGCGCCTCTACTTCTTCTTACCGCCGCAACCGCTGACGTTGAGGCCGTACTTGTTGTTCTTGACCTGCTTGCCGTTCTGAGCCTTGATGTTCAGGACCGCCGACTGCTTGCCCTTGCAGAGGTTGGTCGAGTTGACGATCAGGCTCTTCTTGCCGCCGTCCATGTTGAGGACGAACTTGCTCACCGGCACGTCCGGCACCGCCGGGAAGACGGTCTTGAGACCGCCGTGCTTGGAGCTGATCACCCCGTGCAGCTGGATGTTCACCTGGCCGCGCAGGTCGGCGACGAGGTCCGGCAATTTGTGGTTGGAGGAGACCAGGTAGACCGGCCCCTTCAACTTGTTGCTGAGCAGCGGCGACTTCGCTTCCGCTTCGCCGTAGACAGCCCCCGACGGGCACGTCTGCGAGGCCAGCTGCGGCCTGGTGCAGACGGTCTTGATGTGGCTCTGGTCGAGGAACAGCGAGTGCGGCAGCGTAAGCGCCGTGCGGGCGACGTTGGCGTCGCCGTTACGGGCTTCCAGAACCGCCCGGATGCGCGGGTTCTTCGCCCGCGTGGTCGGGCCCGACAGGCGGGTGTGCAGCTTCGGCTTGAAGCCGAGGCTGGCGCAGCCGGTCGCCTGGAAGGGCGCGCTGACGGCGTAGTTGCTGAACGCGGCCGGGTTGGCCGGATTCGAGCCACCGCCGCTGATCGTGCCGCTGAACGCTCCCTTTTCGCAATTGGTCGGGTTGAGTATGTACTTGCTGCGATCGACGTTAACGTCGATCCCGCGGATGTCCAGCTTCACCCCGCCGTAGACGTTGGGGATCAGGTCGGAGACGGCGCTGACCACTGCGGTTTCCGGATTGATGTTGAGGGCGGCCCGGACGACGACGGTGCCGACGTCGTAGGGGCCCGCGACACCCGGGGTGACGACCACCAGCGACAGCGGCGCCCCTTTGTAGGGACCGGCGAGGTAGACCTTGCCGGCGAGCTTGTAGGGCGCGCTGCCACTGCCGACTTCGGTCGTGGCACTGCCGATATAGCTTTCGTCCGGGCAGAGCGAGAACGCCTGCTCGGCGGTACCGCTGCGTTCGGCGGTGGCGGCGATGCGAGCGTCGGAGCAGTAGGGGATGCCGGCGAGTTTGCCGACCAGGCCCCTGGGCTGCGTCACGCTGACCGCCTTCACCTCCTGCTGGCCGTCGGGACGACCGATGTGGATCCGGAGCGGGCTGTAGGCGCCCGCCTGGGTGCTGGCGGACTTCGCCGTGTAGGACGGCGAGAACGGCCGTTCAGCCAGCGTTTTCGGGCAATTGCCGCCGCCCGGGTAGCTGGTCAGGTTGAACGAGCTGAACGGCGTGTTTTCGTCGTTGTGCCCGGACCACGGGGTCATTTCCGTCGTCGTTTTGTTCGGGCCACAGGTCGGCGGGCTGGTCAGCGTCCCTTGGGCGCCACCGTTGAAGTGGAGCTTGAAGGAGCTGAAGGTGGCCTGCGGGTTTTCTTCCAAGACGGCGGTTAGCTGTCCCGTGGCCAAGTTCGGGAACAACTTGCCGATCAGGCGCACGTTGACGCCGCGTTTAGTTGAGAAAGCGTGGATGAATATCCGGAACTGTTCGCCGCTGCTCGGGTTGTTGCTCTTCGGCTGGCCGACGTAGACGTCGCCGCCGATCGTGTGCGCCGGCAGCGACGGGGTTTCGACCTCGACGGTGCCGATCTTCGATTTTTCCGGGCATTCGATCGAGTTGTTCGTGTGGTACCCGAACTGCGCTTCGGTGCAGGCAACCAGGCCGTTGGCGGAAGAGGGGTTGATCCCCATCCCTTCGGGCAGCGTCACCTTGGCGGTCTTCAGGTAGGAGTTGGCGATCGGGTCCGAGGCTTTCCAGGGAATCCCGACTTCGACCGTGGTCGCTTCGGGCGAGTCGACCGCGCCTCCCGAGGTGCTGACCCCGATCGTCGGTTTGAAGGGGACGTTTTCGCAACCCGTGGCGCCAGTCGGCGTCGTGTAACTCGCTTCAGTGCTGGAAGCTTCGGTTTCGTAGGGAGGGCCCTGCGTATCCAGTTTCAGACCCGAGACCTGTCCGCCTGCGCAGTTGCTCGGCATGGTCAGGTAGGTCCCGTCGGCGAACGGGTTCAGGTTCGTCGATTTCGCGCTGAAGAAGAGCAGGCGCGACTCGATGATCGGCGGACTGGTCAGCGACGGCGGATGGATGCCGCTGATGGTGAAGGTGACGTGCTGGTCGACCGGGCTGAGCGAGCCGACGATGAAGGTCGGTCCGCCTTCGGTCATGAAGCCGACCATCGACGGCGAACCGACGAACGGCACGAGGTTGTAGACCGGCAGCGCGATCCGCAGCTGGAGGCATTCTTCGGGCGCCGGCGCCGTGCATTTGTTTTCGTTGTTCGGACTCTGCGCCGCCACGGTCAGGTAGTTGACGCCGACCAGCGATTCCCCCGGGCAGGTCAGACTTTCGAGCTGTTCGACTTTGCACTGGGCCAGCGCTTCCGGGTTCACGCTCAGGCCTTCAGGCGTATCGACCTGGATGTCTTTGAGGAAGGACGTCGGGAACCCGCCGATTCCAAAGAATTTCGGATAGGTGTCGATCCTGAAGTCGGTGATCCCGTAGTTCGGGTGACCGGCGGCCTGGGTGAAGAGCTTTGCCGGAGTCGAGCCTAGGCACTGCCCCGCCGGGGTCGGCATGGTGGATTCGGGGTGGACTTCTTCTTTGCTCCCGAATTTTTCCGGCAGAGGCGCCGGCAGATCAGCATTTTCTTTGCACGTCAGTGATTCCCATTTGTGGACTCCCACCGCGGCGTGGGCGGCCGGCGCCACGAACAGGGCACCGAGAGCTCCCACCGCGATAACAAGCAGCAAACGCCTCATAATCAATCCTCCTCCGTTAGACGCGGTCGGTTGCCGGCGCATGTCAGTGGGCGCGCGGCAGCCGCACCGCGCGCTTCAACGTCAGGGTCGTCGGCCGGCCGGAGTCGTTCAGCTGGACTAAGCCGTCGAGCTTCTTCGACCCGCCCTTGCCCCCGAGGAGACTCTTGACGAGCTTGCGGCCGGCCTTGGTGAGCGGCAATCGGGCCGTCGCCGTGCCGCCGGACGCGATCGAGTAGGCACCTCGGCCGAGCGTGGTGCGGCCCTTGCCGCCCGGCCGCTTGACCGACACCGAGACCCGGCCCGAGCAGGCGCCATCGCCGCTGCAGCGCAGCGGGACGAGGACGGCCGTGCGGGTCACGCTGAGCTTTCCAGCCAACCCGCCGGCGCCGATCTTGATCACCGGAGCGGTGGGGGTCGTGCCTCCGCCGCCGCTCGTTTCTTTCTGCTGGTATTCCGCCGCCAGCTGGTATCCGGCCGGGACGACTTTCGCCGCCGGGGCCTGGACCAGGCCGCCGAGCGAGCCGGGCTGCTCCATCACCGGGAGGCGCAGTTCCAGGTTCGAGACCGTGATCGTCGTCTGCAGATTGGAAAACCGCCCGTACGGAAAGTCGGTGGGCAGCAGTTCCAGCTTCGCCACGTGACCTGCGGCGAAGTGGTAGCCCTGCGGATGCAGTTGGAAGACGATTTCCTGGGTGCCGCCCACCGGGCGGTAGAGGCCGCGGGCGATCAGGCTCTCTTTGCCTTCCGAGTTGACGTCGACGAGCCGCGCGGCGATCTCCGAGTTCGGGCTCGGCGATTCCACCCTCGCGGTGATCGTCGGCGAGCCCATCAGGGTGAAGCCGCCCGCCGGCGCCGCGGCGAGGCGGTAGTTGGCGATGCCGCTCTGGTCGGCGCTGGAGACGGACGCGCAGGCGCCCTGGCCGATGAGCGGGTCGAAGGCCGCGCTCGATTCGGTCGGGTTTTCAGGGTGCGCGAAGGGCACGATCGTCTGCGCCGCGGCCGACTGGAAGCGGATCTCGCCCGGCGAGAGGGAGCTCCAGTCTTTGGCCGTGTAGGGGCCTTCGGACGGTGCCGTTTTCGGGCAGGTGGTGGTCAGGGTTTCCACGCTCGAGCTCGGCGACGCGCCTTCGCCCTTCAGGTAATGGGCGAACCACGCTTCGAGCCGCTGGTTGAAGGCCGCGGCGTCGGCTGCCTTGTTCTGGCTGCGGGCGTGGCCGTCATCCATGAAGTAGAGCGAGATCGGGTCGCCCGGATACTGGGCCCGGGTCCGCTGGTAGAAGCGCAGCGCTTCGTCGGCCGGGAAGAGGTCGTCGTTCCAGCCGCTCTGGATCAGCAGCGGCGAGGGCTCTTCCGCGTGGTTGATGTAGAAGGAGGAGTGGAAGGTCGTAAGCGCTTCGATGATCCCCGTGATGCTCGAGTCGGTATAGGGCTCGCCGGCTTTGAGCCGCAGGAGCCAGGCGGGGATGTTGGCTTCGGGGTCGGTGGTGGAGTAGTTGCTGAGGGCTTCGCCCGCCGTGTTGAGGCCTTCGACCCAGCTGTACTTCATGATCCCGACCGGGAATTTCCCGGAGGGCCCTTTGTAGGTCGATTCCGTCACGTAGTCGAGGTTGCGGCCGTTCGGCGCCAGCGCGTAGGCGAGGTCCGTCCACGGCCACTGCGGCACCGCGGCGGCAAGTTCCATTTCTTTGCCGCCCGGGCTTTTCCACGGGATCAGCGAACCGTTCGGCTGCATCACCCGGTTGCGCAGTGCGGCCAGCGCGATCGAGATGCCGCCGCCGTAGGAGGCGCCGGTGGCGCCGATTTTCTTCGGCTCGGCGACCCCTTCGTCGGCCAGCTGTGAGATCAGGTACTGGGCGTCGCGGACTTCGTAGCGATCGTCCATGAGGTGGTTGTAGCCTTTGGCGCATATCGGTTGGGTTTTTTCGGGGTCGTACTTGCCGCACGACTCGCCCCAGCCGCGGTCGCTCATGCTGAAGACCGCGTAGCCGTGTTCGGCCCACCCCTGGATCCGAGGGTCAGATTGCTGGTACGGGACTTCTGGAGCCGGGCCTTCCGTGCTCAACCCGAGCTTCGCGCCGCCCCAGCCGTGAAAGTCGCCGATCAGCGGATAAGGACCTTCGGTGCCGCCCGTTTCCGGCGGCAGGAACACGTTGACGTCGATTCTCGTGCCGTCGAAGGTGGTGGTGGTGCCGCTGCAAGCACGGATGTTGCCGTTCGCGGGTTTGGCGGTACAGGTGACAGCCCCGCCGTACACCGTGCTGAACGCTGCCTGTGCGGCGGGCGCGGCGAAAACGGCACCCAAGCACATAACCGCAGATGCGATCAGTAAGCGCCTAATCATTCACATCCTCCTCGTGACCCATTGAGCGGTAACGCTTCCCCTGCGTAGCGCTCGGAACTTCTCCCGTCAAGGACAGTACAGACCTTGCCCGTCGAATCAAGTGCGGATTGGAACAAAGACTTGAGATCGATCGTCAAGATGGGTCGCCGCTACCGCTTCGCATTGCCCTGCTTGGGGGGCTTCTTGCCCCCGCTGCAGGGGGTCCGCAGGGTCGTGTGGCGGTTGGCCTTGCGGCCGTTCTGAGCCTTCAGCTGGACGATCGCCTTGACCGGTTTGCAGAGGCTCTGCGAGGCGACCAGAAGGCCGTGTTTGCCACCGGGCAGGATCATCGTGAACTTCTTCACCGGCACGTCTGGGACGTGCTGGAAGGTGGTGCGGATGCCGCCTTTGTAGCTGTCGATCTTGCCGACCAGGTCGATCGTCACCTGGCCCTTCAGGTGCGCCACCAGGTCCGGCAGGGTGTGGTTGGAGGAGCGCAGGTAGACCGGGCCCTTGAGCGGCTTGCCGAGCAGCGGCGTCGTCGCCACCGCGTGGCCGTAGATCGATTTCTTCGGGCATTCGTTGGCGGCGAACTGGACCCGGGTGCAGATCTTCGAGAGGCTCGCCTGGTCGAGGAAGAGTGCGTGCGGCAGCGCCACCGAGGCGCGGGCAATATTGGCGTCCTTGCCACGGGCCTGGAGGACGGCGCGCAGGCGCGGGTGCTGCGCCCTCCGCGTGGCGCCGTAGAGCCGCAGGTGCAGCTTCGGCTTGAAGCGCAGCGGCTTGCACTTGGTGGCCTGGAAAGGAACCGAGACCGCGAAAGCCGAGAACGAGGCCGGGTTGGTCGGGTCGGCGCCGCCGCCCAGCAGCGAGCCGCTGGTCGCTCCCTTGCGGCAGTTGGTTCCGTTGAGGGTGAACTGCTTGCGGTTGACGTCGACCGCGATCGAGCGGATGTCGAGCTTGGCGCCGCCGAAGACGTCGGGGATCGCGTTGGTGTCGACGTGGATCTGCGCCGTTTCCGGTTCGAGGAAGAGCGGCACCCGGACCACCACGGTGCCGAGGTCGAAGGGGCCGGCGACGGCGGGGGTGATCACGGCGAGCGAGAGCGCCGCCCCCTTGTAAGGACCAGCGAGGTAGGCCTTGCCGCTGATGCGCAGGGGTGAGTTGCCGCTGCCGGCGGCGACCGTGGCGACTCCGACCTGGCTCTTGTCGGGGCAGCTCGGGTGGGCCTGCTCCGTCCGCCCGGCGGCGCCGGCGGCGGCGGCGAGCTCTGCTGGCGAGCAGTAGGGGACGCCCTTCAGCTTCGCCGTTGCCCCGGGCGGCAGGGTGACATTGACGCCCTTCAGCTCCTGCTGGCCGGCGGCACGGGTGATCCTGACCGAGAAAGGCGTGTAAGTCTTGGCCCTGGTCGTGCCGGGGGTCGCCGAGAAGCTGGGGGCGAAGGGTCGTTCGGCGAGCGTCTTCGCGCAGGGACCCCCACCGGGGGCGCTGCTCAGCGTGAAGCCCTTGTCCTTGGCGCCACCGTCGGGCGTCCCGGACCAGGCGACCATCGCGTGCGAGGTGGCATTCGGCCCACAGGTCGGCGGGCTGGTCAGGGTCGCGCCGTCGCCGCCGTTCAGCTTCACCGTGATGTCGTCGAAGGGCAGTTGCGGCGCTTCGTGGACGACGGCGGTGATCTGGCCCGTCTTCGGGTCGGCGATGACGTTGCCGGTGAGGCGGATCGAGAGCCCGCGGCTGACCGACTCGGCATCGAGGAAGATCCGGTACTCGTTGCCGCTCGTGGGGTCGCGACTGAGCTGTTCGCCCAGATAGACCTTGCCGGCGAGGGTGCCGTGGGGCAGCACCGGGGTATCGATCGCGACCGTGCCGATCTGGGAGCCGGCGGGACAGGCGACCGGGCCCCGGCTGCCCTCGTTGAACTGTTTGTCGCTACAGGCGCTCAGCGCCGGCGCCGCGGAGGGGTTGATCCCCATCCCCGGCGGCAGTGAGACCCTCGCTTCGCGCACGTTCGACTGGTAGATCGAGGCCCCCGGTTCGAAGGGCACGTCGACGTGGACGGTGGCGCCGGCCGGGGAGTCGGTCTGAGCGGTGCCAGGGTCCGCCGAGGTGGTCGGACCGAAGGGGACGTTCGCGCAGCCGCCCGGTTGCACCCCTTTCGGCAGCGGCGAGGCAGCGAACTGGGAGCCCTGGACGAAGGCATCGGCCGGCGGCGCGGGGGCTGCCACGTCGTATTCGTCGCTCGGCGCCGATTCCTCGACCGAGTCGGCATGAAGGTAGGTGGTGTATTGGCTTCGGAAGGGTTCGACTTCGGAGTCGTTGCAGGTGCTGGGAGTCGTCAGGAAGGCCCCGCCTTCCCCAATCTGCCCGGTGGTGCCCAAGAAGGTGAGCCGGTTTTTGAGGATCTTGATGCCGGCCAGGCTCGGCACGTGGATCGTGAAGTACTCGTGGTAGTCCTTGTCCCAGGCGACGCCGGCGTTGAGGAAGACTTCGCCGATCCCGAGCGGCAGGGTGAAGCCAAAGCGCGCCGGTTCCCCGGGCCTCGGCACCAGGTTGTAGACGTTGACCGGCGGTGCCGTGATCGGGGGCGCCGAGGTGACAGAGGCGGTGATGGTGCTGGTGCCCACCAGGGTGGCGAGCGGACAGCCGGCGGCGGGGAATTTCCCGTTTTCGAGTTCGCACTGCGGGGTCGCCTGAGGGTTGACGCTGAGGCCCGGCGGAAGATCGACCAGGACCGTCTTCAGATTGCCCACCGGTTCTTCGAAGAGCCCCTGGTGCTTGACGTAGATCTGGGTGAAGCCTTTCGGCGGATGGCCGGCGGCCTGGGTGAAGAACAGGCCGGGGTTGGCCGGGGAGCAGGATTCGGTCGGGTCGAGTTCACAGGTCCCGGCCTGCCATCCCGCTGACGCCGTTTCGGACTGCGCTTCGATGATGTCGACGGCTCCCGCCGGTGCCGCGGCACCGAGCGCCAGCGCCATGGTGGCGAAGCAGATTGCGCTTAAGGCCCCTGTCCGTTTCCTCATCGTCCTCCCCCTTGGCCTACCCATTCGCAGCGAAGCTCAATCGCCGCAGGCCGGCACGCGCAGCGGCAGCCTCTTGATCTTCAGCTGCTTGCCGTTCTGGGCTTTGAAGTTGAGGAAGGAGAAGGACGGCCTGGCGCAGAGGTCGCGCGAGTTGACCAGCAGGCCGCGCTTGCCGCCATTCATCGTCAGCACGAACTTGCTGACCGGGACGTCGGGCACCGCCGAGAAGACGGTCTTGATCCGCGCCTTGGCGGCGCTGATGACGCCGTGCAGCTGCACGTCGACCTGGCCGTGCAGGTCGGCGAGCAGGTCCGGCAGTTCGTGGCTCGAGGAGACGAGGTAAACGGGGCCGGCCATTTCCTGCGCCAGCAGCGGCGACTGCGCCCGCGCGTAGCCGTAGACGGAGCCGGCCGGGCACTGTTCGGCGGCGAGCTGGACCCGGGTGCAGATCGTGCGGATGTGGGCTTGGTCGAGGAACTCGGAGTGCGGCAGGGTGAAGGCGGCGCGGCCGATGTTGGCGTCCCCCGGGCGGGTGACGAGGACGGCGCGGAATTTCGGGTTGCGGGCGCGCCTGGTCGTCCCGAGGCCGCCGTAGAGCCGCGTGTAGAGCTTCGGCCTGAAGCCAAGTGAGCCGCATTCGGTCGTCTGGAAGGGCGCGCTGACCGCGAGGGAGCTGAACGCCGCCGGGTCGGCCGGGTTGGCGCCGCCGCCGCGCAGAGCGCCGGCGCTGGCAAGCGGCCCGCAACTGGTCGGGTTGAGCGTGAATTCCTTTTTGTCGACGTCGATCGCGACCGCGCGGATGTCGAGCTTGGCGCCGCCGAAGACGTCGGGGATCGGGTCCGAGACGGCGCGGATCTGCGCCGTTTCAGGATCGACGAAGAGCGCCACCCGGACCACCGCCGTGCCGAGATCGAACGGCCCGGCGGTGGCCGGGGTGACGACCGCCAGGGAGAGCGGGGCACCGTGGTAGGGGCCAGCGAGGAAGACCTTGCCTTCGATCCGCAGCGGCGCCGCGCCGGTGCCGGCGCTGACCTTGGCGATCCCGATCTGGCTCGCCGCCGGGCAGCTCGGCTGCGCCTGCTCGGCGGCGCCGCTGTTGGCCGCGGCGGCGGCAAGCGCCGGTGCCGGGCAGTAGGGAGTGCCGGCGAGCTTGCCGCTCAGCCCCGGCGGCAGGGTGACGTCGACGCCTTTCAGCTCCTGCTGGCCGTCGGCGCGGGCGATGTCGACCGAGAAGGGGCTGAAGGCGCCGGCCTTGAGGCTCGTCGACTGGGTCGCGAAGGAGGGATCGAAGGGCCGTTCGGCGAGCGTCTTCGGGCAGGAGCCGCCGCCCGGAGCGCTGGTCAACGTGAACGGGCCCGATGGCGTCGCGGCGGGGTTGCCCGACCAGGGCGTCATCGTCGCGGTGGCGGCGTTCGGCCCGCAGGCGCCGGGACTGCTCAGCACCGCCCGCGGGCCGCCGTCGAAGCGCAGCGTGAACGAGGTGAACGGGACCTGGGGAGCTTCGGCGAAGGTCGTCGTCAGCTGCCCGGTCTGCGGGTCGGCGCTGACGTTGCCGACCAGCCGCACCTTGATCCCGTAGCGGTCGGAGTCGGCCTCGACGAAGATCCGGTACTCCTGGCCCGAGGTGGGGTCACGGCTTTCCTGCTTGCCGACGAAGACGCTGCCGGTCAGGTTGCCTTCGGGCAGCGGCGGCGAGGTGATTTCGACGCTGCCGATCTTCGATTGCGGCGGGCAGTTGCCTTCGTTCCTGGTGCCCTTGCCGAACTGGGCGTCGGTGCAGGTCTGCAGTCCGTTGGCGGCCGACGGGTCGATGCCCATCCCGACCGGCAGCGAGACCCTGGCGGTCCTGGTGTCGGAGCTGTCCTGGCTGTCTTCGCCGAGGATGTGGGGAACCGCGACCGCGACTTCGGCCCCCGCGGACGAGTCGGTCGCGCCCGTCCCCGGATCGACCGCGACCGCCGGCCGATACGGGATCGTGCCGCATTCTTTCGGCGAGGTGCCGGGCGGGATCGGCGATTCGAAGGCGGGATCGGCGCTGGCCGGGAAGGCGTAGCCTCCTCCCGCCGCTTCTTGTTCTTTCTCGCTCCAGGACTGGGCGAGGAGCAAGGTCGAGTAGACGCTTCCGGATTCGGTGAAGGCTTCGCCGAGGCAGGTGCTGGGGGTCGTGATGAAGGTGCCGTCGCCGGAGGTGCCCTTGAAGACGAGGCGGTTCGCCAGAACCAGGCCGCCGATCGGCAGGGTCTTGGGAACGTCGATCGTGAATCCCTCGTGGTAGTCACCGCTCCAGGCGACGTCGCCTCGCAGGAACACTTCTTGACCAGCAAGTTCGAGGCCGAAGCGAGCGGACTCGCCGAAGACCGGGGTGACGTTGTAGACGGGGACACGGGTGAGCGGCGCCGTCGGTTCGGTCACGATCCCCAGCAGCGAAGCCGTAACCTCGCTTTCGCCGACTGCGGAGCCAGGGAAGGCGGTGCGGCAGTTTTCGGCTCCGGATTCGAAGACCGCGAGCGGACAGCGTTCCGTTGCGCCGGGGTTGACGCTGAGCCCGACCGGGAGGTCGACCCGGACCGTCGCGACTTCATCAACCGGTTTTTCGAGTTTGCTGCCGCCGATTTCTTCGGTCGTGTGTTTGACGATGAACTGGGTGAAGCCCCAGTTCGGGTGCGCCGATGCCGTTTCGAAGAAATCGTCAGTGGTCGCGACGGAGCAGGGCTGGGCGATTTCGGGCGGTTCCTGCTTGCAGGTGCCCGCCTGCCAGCCGGAGTCGACCTGGGGGTTGTGGGGGTCGCTCGGGGCGATGATGCCGGCGGTGTCCGCCGCTGCCGTTGCGGCCAGGAGCAACGCGTAAACGACGACCAAGACCAGGGCCGTCGCCAGTAACGGCGTCGATGCGGAACCGCTCGCCTTTGCAGCCATCGTCTGCTCTCCTCCTCTGTTGATCCCACGAACTCCTCTGTTCATCCCGGAATTAACCTACCCGATTTTCTGTACATGAATCAACATTTTTTGGTAATATCGCCAGATGGCGTCGCAGAACGGCCACTTCAACGGGAACGGGCGCGGCTCGATCCCGGTCGACTGGGAACGACTGGCGCGGGCGACCGCGCACCCGCTGCGGGTATCGATCCTCGAAGTCCTCGGCATCGACGGTGGCCGCACCCTCTCCCCCAGCGACCTCGGCCAGGAGCTGCAGATACCCCTCAGCAACACCAATTACCACGTCACCGAGCTGGCCAAATCGGGGCTGATCGAGCTCGTCCGCGAGCGCCAGGTTCGCGGCGCCACCGAGCACTTCTACCGCCTTCCCGGTGCCGCTATCCGCGCCGCCCGTCCCCCCCTGCGGGCGGCGCGAGCGGCCGCCTGACGGCACCGGTCAGGATTCATTGGCCACATTGACGTAGGTCAGCTTCGGACGAAGCGACGGCGGCCCTCGCTGGGTGCGAGCGGTCGCATTTGGCTTCATTCTGGCGTCACAGAGGCAGAGTGAGACAGATCGGTCGCATCTTGGTCGCGATAGCCCGTCTCCGGAGAAATGCGACTGATCGGTCGCATCGCTCTATACTCCCCCCGTGGAACGGACGGACTCCCCACAAGCGCTCGGCTCCGCAATACGCAGGCGACGGAGTTCCCTGGGGATCACCCAGGACGAGTTGGCGCTATCGATCGGGGTCAACCGCAAGGTAATCGGACAGCTCGAGGGCGGCAAGGAGACTGTTCGCCTCGACATCGCCCTGAACGCGGCGCGGGCGCTGGGTCTAAACGTGGGAGTCGAGGCGCGTGGCCGAAGGGACACTTGATATCGAGTTCTTCGGCAGGCTGGCCGGTGTCCTGAGGCGTAAGGACAATGGCAATCTCCAGTTCCGCTACGACCCCGGCTACATCGAAAGCAAAGGCCCGCCGCTCTCGATCAACCTCCCAGTCAGGAAGGATGCCTACCCCCACCGCGACTGCCTCGCCTTCTTCGGCAACCTCCTGCCCGAGGAGGACGTGCGAAAGCAAATCGCCTTGACCACCGGGATCTCGGTGGCCAACGACTACAAGCTGCTCGAGCGCCTCGGTGGCGATGTTGCCGGGGCCGTCACCCTGACGCCTTCAGGAAAGGAGGGGGACAAGAAGACGGAGGGGCGCCTCGAAGAGCTCTCGCCCCAGCGTCTCGACCAGGTCCTCACCGAGCTACCCCAGCGACCACTAGCCACCGACAAGGAGGGCGAGGTGCGGATGTCGCTGGCCGGAGCGCAGAGCAAGCTGCCCGTGGTCGAACTGCCGGGAGGCGCGTTCGCCCTGCCCCACAGCTCTGATCTCCCCACCACCCACATCATCAAGCCCGAGCCAGCGGGCCTGCCGGGACTGGTGCGCAACGAGTTCTTCTGCATGCGTCTCGCAGCCGAGGTCGACCTTTCGGTGGCCGATGTGAGGCGAGCGGAAACGATCTCGGGGCTGCCTATCCTGATCGTCACCCGCTACGACCGGGACCTCACCCAGGAGCCGATCCGCCGACTGCACCAGGAGGACCTCTGCCAGGCGCTGGGCAAGCTCCACATCGAGAAGTACCAGCAGGAGGGCGGGCCGACGGTCGCCGAGGCGATGAGCCTGATCGACGCCGAGTCGGCGGTGCCCGCACGCGATCGCCAGAGACTGTGGTTCGGCCTCCTCTTCAACATTCTGATCGGGAACTGCGACGCCCACGGTAAGAATTACTCACTCCTCTACGACTCCGAGGCACCCAACCTCTCGCCCTTCTACGATCTCGTCTCCACCGCGGCCTACCCTGAGTTGACCACCCGCTTGGCGATGTCCATCGACGGGGCGATTCGCCTTGAGGAGGTCGACTTGCCCGCATTCAGGGAGCTTGCCGAGGAGGTCGGCTTCGCGCCTCGCTTTCTCGAGCAGCGCCTGCTGCCATTCGTGGAAGCGGTACTGGACGCGGCCGAGCGGCTGACGAGAGAACCCGAGCACGTCGATCCAGTCGTCGACCAGATCGTCACCGAAATAGGAGCCCGCGCAGAGCGATTGCGGGCCTAGTTGACCCGCCCACACACCTTGTGAACGCCTGAGAGGCATCCGGGCCCTCCAAGAGGCTTGTGGTTCTGACACCCAAGCAAGGAGGACCCGGATGGATATTCACCGTAACGCCGCTCTCGGACC
>Ga0265319_1000121_pt1 | contig 59208 bp, 86 predicted proteins | sample 4824metaG_FD_192443 | JGI IMG/M metagenome (GOLD analysis project Ga0265319, IMG submission 192443) | Rhizosphere microbial communities from Carex aquatilis grown in University of Washington, Seatle, WA, United States - 4-8-24 metaG | ecosystem: Host-associated > Plants > Roots > Rhizosphere >... | reverse complement strand
AGCCAGCTCAACAGCCAGCTCTACAGCCAGCTCTACAGCCAGCTCCGCAGCCAGCTCCGCAGCCAGCTCGACAGCCAGCTCCGCAGCCAGCTCTACAGCCAGCTCGACAGCCAGCTCCGCAGCCAGCTCTACAGCCAGCTCGACAGCCAGCTCGACAGCCAGCTCTACAGCCAGCTCTACAGCCAGCTCTACAGCCAGCTCAGCAGCCAGCTCTACAGCCAGCTCGACAGCCAGCTCGACAGCCAGCTCTACAGCCAGCTCGACAGCCAGCTCTACAGCCAGCTCTACAGCCAGCTCCGCAGCCAGCTCTACAGCCAGCTCGACAGCCAGCTCGACAGCCAGCTCTACAGCCAGCTCGGCAGCCAGCTCTACAGCCAGCTCGACAGCCAGCTCGACAGCCAGCTCTACAGCCAGCTCGGCAAACTCCAGCCTTATTTTTTACAAAACCGTTGGGGCGCTGGTCAGTGGTGTTCCTGGGAAGCATTCTATCTGTTCGGACATGAAATTGGTGTCAAGTACAAAGCTGAAGATATTGCCCTTCTTTTGGAGTGGGGCCGTCTTTCCCAAAGTGTGGGTTGGTGGGCTCCTTGGGACGGAATTTGCTTTGTCAGTGATCGTCCGCGAAAAGTCAAGTTCGATGCTGAGAAGCGGCTTCATAGTGAATTTGGCAAAGCGGTTGAGTATTCAGATGGCTGGGGCGTTTCGTCCTGGCACGGAACCAGAATTCCAGACGAGTGGACCGCTGACCGCACTAAACTGACGCCTAAGGCCGCGCTGACCTGGGCAAACATTGAGCAGCGCCGCGCCGCTTGTGAAATCCTAGGTTGGGCGCGTATCCTGACTGAATTGAAGGCTAAGACGATCAACAAGGACAACGACCCGGAAATCGGCGAGCTTGTAGAGGTTGAGCTGCCAGATATTGGTCGTGAGAAGTTCATGCGCGTCCAATGCGGAACAGGCAGAGAGTTTGCCGTTCCAGTTCCACCGGAGATGCAGACCGCGCTCGAAGCGCAAGCTTGGATGTGGGGTATGTCTAAAGATGAGTTCAAGATTCCAGAGGTCAGAACCTGAAAGGTAGTTGATACAATGAAGACTTTCAAAACGGTTGCGGCGCAAGGCGAGCTAGGCTTTGTTCGTCTTCCTGACAAGACCAAGATTCCGAAGAACGCGGTTGTGGTCAAGCCGCAGAAGGGCCTTGTAATTGTGGGTCATTCTGAGACCGGTCATCATCACTGCATGGACGCTACCAGGACCACGCTCTACAAGCTCCCAGACGAGATCTTGGAATGCTTGATGGTGGTGGAGAAGCCTGACGTTCTGGAGCACCTGCGCGAGTTTGACAAGCACGAGCCGCTGAGCTTTGAGCCCGGCGTCTACCGCGTGCGCTACTTGCGCGAGTACACGCCTGAAGGCTTCCGCAAGCAGGAGGACTAAGGCATGTCGGAAGGAAAGGTGTCAATCGCGGGGCTTGACAAGGCTCTTGTCCTAGCCGCGCTTTACAACAATTCTAAGCCTCTCGGAATGGGGTACTTGCACTTTACGCCAGAGCCCATGACGAAAGAGGAGGCGGCGGTCCTCTTGGATGACTCAACATCAAAGTACTTTGACTACCTCAAGGGCCGCGTCATGAAGGTCAAGATTGCTGGAGACGAACTGGAGCCTTGGTTGTACGATCGCGACAATGGTCAGGGCGCAGCCGCAGCGGCAATCGATTCAATTCGGCAGAAGACCGAGGCTTGATGTTTGACCGAACGTTCCTTTTCCCGACTGAAGAACGTACGAACTACGTTACGAAAACAGTCATAGAGAAGCGTGCTCCGACGGATGAATCTGTTGCGCTTCTCAAGGATATGGAAGCGGCAGCGCGGGCTAAGCTGCTGGAGTCGGTCAAGGTTTCAGACACCAAATTCGAATGTGTTGTCCACACCCTTAGAGACTTCGCGTCTGGCGACGTTATTCGCAAGGCCGTCTTTTCTCTGAATGGAGAGAAGCTGGAGGCTGAATCCAGAACGAATGAGATGGATGTGAGTAAGGGTCGGAAAGAGGCGTTCGAGGATCTGCGTGACGAAATAGCTCAAGTCATAGCCACAAAGATTCTCGCAAGCGCGTTGCGAGGGCTTATCTGAGATGTCTCGCCCCACCCCTTGGCGCGTTCGAGTTATTCAGATCACAGAGGGCTGGGTCGAGGTTTCAGCATTGACAGGGAATGAGGCTGAGGCGGCTGCTCAGAATATTCCGGGAGTGGTGAGTGTGTTTGCCAAATCCGCAATTCCGGGAAATAAGCTGGCAGTGAGGCAGCAGCCTGTGGGCGTAGAGGATGAGGAAGAAAATTAAGAAATGATAGCCCCGAGCTTTATCGTTGAGAGCAATAAGATTGAGGGAATTCGTCGCCTGCCGACTCCTGATGAACTTATGGCACACGATTGGTTGTTAAGCCTTGCGGTTGTTCGCCTAGGTGATTTGGAACGCTTCGTTAAGTTGGTTCAGCCTGGTGCTGTGTTGCGTCGTAATGCGGGCCTCAACGTTCGTGTTGGAGAGCATATTGCGCCTCTAGGTGGGCCAGAGATTGAGGTACAGTTAGAAAATTTACTGGAGCGGTCCGAAGTTGTGTCTGGTCAGCAACCATACGAAATTCACGAGTGGTACGAAACACTTCATCCATTTACAGATGGGAATGGAAGGTCTGGTCGCGCATTGTGGCTTTGGATGATGAAGCAACGTGGTGAGCTTGATTGGGCGCTGGGGCTTGGTTTTCTTCACTGCTGGTATTATCAGAGCCTTCAAGCTGCTCGATAACTTTTAAGCACCACTACTAGAACTTGTCTATTGCCCTTGATAGGCGTATGCTTGCCCCTTAGACGGACCCTCGACGCGCGGCCGTATTTAATCGCCCGACGCGTGCGGTAGCGTCTCTGAAAGGCATTAGAATGCCAGCCCCTGACATTCAGCAGCCCATGCGAACCTTTGATGAAGCATTCGCTGAATTGAACCTGACGCCTGCTGAACGAGCAGCCTTAGTTTGGCATCTTGCAGCTTTCCGAGCACGCAAAACAGTCGAGGCGCTGCTCCCTAAAACACGTCATGATTTTGATGCAAGAGATTACGGTTTGCGCTAATTAGAAGATCGGAGTGCCAGATCGCGTAATTCCGTAATTAGAGCATAATGCCGTATTTGACGAAGCCATCATAAAAAGATTCAGGAATAAGTTTTGGATTATCAGACAGCTTATTCAGAGTTGCTCAAGCATGCAAGAGAGCTTGCAGCGCAGTTGGATGAGCCACCAACTCATGAGACTGAAGGCAAGCGCGCAGTTAACTTATTGGTGGTTGCGTGGCGTCAAGCAGTGTTTGCAGACTGGCAGGCGTATCTAGATGCCAACCCACAGTTTGCAGAGGTTCGCAAGTTGGCTTCTGTTCTAGTAGCCCAGCGCTATATAGATCAGCAAGACTGCTTGGTTGCTCCGCCTGGAATGGTTGCTCCAATTGTCAGGCTGGAAGGAGGCGACGCTATCTGCGTGGACCAATTGCTAGGGTCTGTCTATCCCTTATCAGCAGTCTATTTTTCCAAGGCCCGCGATATTCTGTATGCGGTTGAGCTTGCTAAAGGCAGCAAGGACACTCAGGACGCTGCGGCTTAATGGCCAACGTCTATCCCCTAGACATCGAGCAGACCTACCGCACCCCAGCTCCTCAACCTGAGCTTGGGGCGAATGTCATTGTCACAATGGATGGCAAGCCTGTTCCAGCTTTCGATGCTGATACAGGCACCACTCAGGTCGAGCTGCCAGATGGCATAGTCCAGGTCAGCTTCGGACCGCCACAAGAACCCAAGAAGGACAGTGACTTCGGCGACAACCTTGCCGAGCACCTGACCGAAGCTGAGCTCAGTGCTATTTCTGAGCGCCTGCTCATGGGCATCGAGCAGGATGAAAGCTCCCGCGCGCAATGGCTGGAGAATGCAGCCTCAGGCATCTCCCTCCTAGGCTTAGAAGCCAAGACCCCACGCGGTGCCGCAGCCTCAGGCGCCACGCCTGCTGAGGGCACATCCACAGTCGATCATCCTCTCCTCCTTGAAGCTGTCCTGCGCTTCCAGGCCAATGCCCTAGGCGAACTTCTCCCATCAGATGGCCCTGTCAAGGTTCGCAACGATGGTGAAGGCAACGCCTTAGCAGACAAGCTGGCCAATGCCCTTGAAAAGGACATGAATCATTACCTGACCAAGACGGCTAAGGAGTACTACCCAGACACTGACAGAATGCTGCTCTTGCTTGGCTTCAGCGGCATCAGCTTCAAGAAGGGTTACCACGACCCCATCAAGCGCCGCCCGGTCATTGCCTCCATTGATGCGAAGGACTTGATCGTCTCCAACTCAGCCACCAACATTGATGGTGCTGGGCGCGTCACCCATCGCATCATGATGAAGCCTTCCACGCTCAAGCGCATGCAGCTGCTGGGCGCTTACCGCAATATTGACCTACCTCTACCTAGCCTTAACCCAATCAAGAACCCGGTTGATGCCAAGATCGACCAGGTGCAAGGCATTGCCCCAGCCACTACTGTTGAGTACTCCGACCAGGATCGTGAGCTCTACGAGTGCTACTGCGAGATCGAGGTCCCCGGTTTCGAGCATGAAATGGACGGCGAGCTCACAGGCTTACCATTGCCCTTCAAGGTCGTCATCGACAAGGAAGCCAGACGCGTACTGGAGATAAGAAGGAATTGGGAGGAAGATGACGAATTCTGCATGCCGCGTAACAGGATCATTGCCTACTGCTTCATCCCTGGCCTAGGCTTCTACGGCATTGGTCTGCTCAACATCCTCGGCAATGCCACCAAGGCTGTCACTGCGGCCTGGCGCTTGATGCTCGATGCAGGCATGTTCGCCAACTTCCCCGGCTTCCTCTACCTGAAGCAGCTCGCTCGGCAGATGACCAACCAGTTCCGCATTCCGCCTGGTGGTGGTATGCCGATCGACACAGTGGGTAATGATATCCGTGCCTCTGTCATGCCGTTGCCTTACAAAGACCCTTCGGCGGTGTTCATCCAGTTGATCGAGAATGTGGTCACCACAGCCCAGCGGGTTGGCGGCACAGCCGAGACGCAGGTGGGTGAGGGTAAGCAGGACGCCCCAGTTGGCACCACACTCGCCCTTATCGAACAGGCGACTAAGCTCATGTCCGCTGTCCACAAGCGGCTTCATCAGGCTCAGAGCCAAGAGTTTGATATGCTCAAGTCGCTGCTGATGGAAGACCCTGAGGCGCTCTGGCGACACAACAAGAAGTCTCAGGTGCTCAAGATGCTGATCGCTGAGGCTGGTACGCCTGTGCAGCAGCAAGAGGATGAGACAAAGGCAGCTGAGAAGCGCCATCGTGATCTCTTCCTGACGGCCCTGGCAGATTGCGAGCTGGTGCCTAGAGCTGACCCCAACACGTCCTCGCAAACTGAGCGCTACATGAAGATCGTGGCACTCAGGCAGATGGCTCAGACCAACCAGAACCTGGATATGGACAAGGTTGATAGCCGCGCCATTACGACCATGGGCTATGACGACACTGACAGCTTCTTCAAGAAGGCTGATCCGAATGCGCCGCCGCCTGCCCCCGCACCAGAGGCCTTAGCGGCTCAGGCCACCATCATTGCGGCTCAGGCTCGGTTGCAGGATGCTCAGACCAAGGCTGAAGAGGCCAAGATCAAGGCGGCTAACTTGGGCGTCACGATCCAGTCCAAGCAGAAGGAGCTGGATTCCCGCGAGAAGATCGCCTCGCTGGGCGTAGCGCGCGAGATGATCATCCACAAATCAGACCAGGAAATGGCTGCTAAGAAGCTTCAGATGGAGCACGGTCACAAGACTTCGGACAGACAGAGCAAGGTTGCCTTAGCTCATATGGGGCATCATGCGAACTTCCGTAAGGCTGCTGAGGACCGCCAGCACAGTATGGTTACTCAGGGTCTGGATCAGCAGCATGAGGCTCAACAAGGCGTTCTCGATAGGCAGCATGACCTGACGACCCAGGCATTTGGCCAGCAGCATGAGGCCCAGCAAAGCGGGGTTGACCGATATCACGACATGGTTGGGCAGAACCTGGACCAGAACCACGAGGCGCAGCAAGGCGTCATGGATCGGCAGCACGATATGATGGGTCAGGGCTTAGCCCAAAGGCATGAGTTGATCCAGGGGTTGCTGGACCGTTCGCATCAGAAGGCATTGGCGGCTCAGGCTGCTAAGACTAAAGCTAAGGGAGTTGCGAAGTGAGTGTCAATGTTCAGTTAGATGATATTCAAGTTGTCTCAGAGCACCCTCGTTCAGAAACGGAAGTTGCAGAGTCAGTTGCTAGGGTGTTGTCGAAAGCGTGGCCTATTGGGATTGCTAAGGATAAGCCTGTTGGAGTAACGATGGAGCTTAGGGTCGGTACAAAAGTTCCATATTTTGCTAGGATCCACGCGGATAAATTGGTGTCATGACCCACAACCGCACTCCTGTTGACAGTTCCGTTAATGCAAGCCCAGGACCATCATTGGCCAGCGTCCGCGATTTGCTACTGCCTGCCTTATGGGCGAAAGCTGGAAAGTTTCCAGACTTAGAATTCAGCATAAGTATCGACTACACAACCGATGGGCTCATCGTAACAGGCGTCAGTAAGTCCAAGAATTGGGAACTGGGCTTTGCACTGTCAAGAGAATCGATCCTTGACAACCTTTACAAAGAGCAATTTGTTAGTTCTCTGAACAATCTGGCCTTGGCGCTCTCGCAAGAGTCTATTCCAGAAGGAGCTACCGCTTGACCCACAACCGCACTCCTGTTGACAGTTCCAATATCGTGTCTGTGGGCTATGATCCAGAGGCTAAGCGCCTCTCCGTAGAGTTCAAGGGCGGTGCAGTCTATCACCATGATGAGTGCTCACCAGAGGACCATTCAGCCTTTATGGCGGCTGAGTCCAAGGGTAAGCATTACCATGCGAACATCAAGGGTAAGTTCAAGCACACGAAGGCGGACTAGTGCTTACCGATAAGAACGATCCTTCGCATTTCTTTCGAGACCAAGATTTGGTTTATGATTTGCGTAAAGCTGGTGATCCGCTCTCGCTTAAAGCCGCTGAGCGGATAGCATGGCTGCGTGAGAACATGATTGACCCGGTAGAATACATGCGTGTTTCGAATGAGCGCGGCGTGTTTCGAATGAGCGCGGCCAGCTAATGCAGCATTTGTGTAAAGGCACTACGCCTTATGGTTAGCCGCCGCAAGCTTCTGTCTTGGATATCAGCGCTTCCGTTCATTGGCGCTGTAGGAGTTTCTTCTGTCAAGGCATCTCTTGTTGAACTTAGCGAAAGCGAAGAAGCTCCGGTTCGCCGTTGGCCAGACCTTCCAGTTTATGCTTGTAAGGGCGAAACTGTTACGTGTGAGAACGGACATCCAATCTGCGATTTTGTTGAGACCGTGCATTGTGGTCAGAACCAAGATGTTAGGATGCAACTTGGCAATTGGCGTCAGGATGAGCCTCAGCTAGGCGCTCTGCCAATTCCAGGGTGCGCGGTTTGCGGCGCTGCGTTCACAACGGGTACGCATTACCACGTCGGAACTGAATGGCGTGATCCAATCAACCGTGCTCTGTTCCTTAATCCGGGAAGTTCTGATGTCTAAGGACGCAGTATCAGAAGTACGCGGCTACTTCTCCATTCAGACTGGCCCCATCAGAACATCAAGGGTAAGTTCAAGCACACGAAGGCAGATTGAAACCGTGAGTGAACCTCAAGTCTTTGTAGAGTACGATTCTGAGACACAGACTACTCGGCTTGTGTCTAATGATCCACAGATTGGCTTTACCGACGCTTTTGGGCAGCGCCGTAAGTGGTATATCAGGTACTCTGCTGACTTCAGGACTGTCTCGTGGGAAGCTGTTATTGCAGAGGCTGAATCCAGAATTGCGACGGAGCTTTCCGCTTTGAGCCCAGCACCAGCTCTTCCGCTCCCGCTTGCTGTTGCAGCTGGAGCCGCTGCTGCCCTTATCCGCAACCCGACTGTGACGCGGCGGTTCTGGGCATGAGCGGTGGCGAAAACTACCTGATGAACGCGGCTCCTTGCCCTGGAGTTTGTGTTGGTACCTGCGTTATGCTTGAAGATGACAACATTGTTTATGCAGGACCACTCGAAACTACTCCGAACTCTGCTGGTAAATTGGTGCTTATGAATGCTGAGGACTTCGAGAAACTCAAGGTTCTCGTTGATAAGAGAAAACACTAGGATGTCTAAGGACGCAGTATCAGAAGTACGTGGCTACTTCTCCATTCAGATTGGCCCCATCAGCGACGACGGCGTTCAGTCACTATGGCTTGTCCTGGACGGCGAGCGGCGTAAGATTACGCAAGGCGATTTCTCTCTCGCTATCTCACACCTTGGCGACTATGTGCCGGTGCAAACAGTAAACTCCTAAGGAGCTTTCATGAGTTATCCGCAAAAAGGGGCAGGTTACGTCCACAAGCCCAAGTGGCTGGACGCTGTCAAGCGCGAAGAGCACCCACCGCATGGTGAGTATACCGCTGGCGCTGCCACAGGCGAGGGCCGTCTTGAGAAGATCAAGGCTATGGAGCGCGCCTCAGGAGGTGCTGTTCCGGCTGAGGCGCTCTACGACAAGGACCAGCTCGGCAAGCTCAGCCGCCAGTCTGATGATACGGCTGGTGGCGGGGCTTATACCCACAGCGGCAAGAAATAACGTCCTCTCTCAGGAAAGACCAAATCAAATGGCTTATGCCTCACTGCGAAAAGAAGCCCGTTCTGGTCACAATGCCAAGATGCGCCGTATGACCATGGATTATGGTGATGCTGACCCGGCCATGAAAAAGCTCGCGCCGGTTGATGCGCAGATGAAAGAAGAGGGTCAAGCTTCGGTCGGGTATGGCGCTGACAGCTCTACGGCTAAGCCGCGCGGCGATCGGGCAGCTCGGAAATCAGCTCCAGCCAATCCGCTCGCTACTTATGCAAAAGGCGGGGCTGTAGCTAATCGCGCTCGTGGTGGTCGCACCAAGGCCAAGGGCACTCACGTCAACGTCATTATTGCGCCCCAGGGCGCTCAACCGCAGCCGGGGGCTGCTATACCCCCACCGCCCATGCCAATCGGCCCCGGTGCTCCTCCCCCGCCGAATGCAGGGCCTCCTGGACCGCCTATGGGGGCTATGCCTCCGGTGATCGCGGGTGCGCCGGGCGGAATGCCTCCTGGGTTGGTCCCGCCTAGGGCACGCGGCGGTAAAGTCAAGCACCCTGACGAGGCCCAGGACAAGGCTCTGATCCAAAAAACCCTCAAGGACGAGGGCCTCATTCGCTCTGACAAAGCTGCACGCTTTGGCATTGAAGGGCGGGCCAATGGTGGCAAGATCGTCAAGGTTGGCCTTGAGGCGGGTTCCGTATCTGGTGAGGGCCGTCTTGAGAAGACAGCAGCGCGGGCTCGGCGTCAGGCAGGCGACAAGAATGCGGAGCTGTAAGCCCCGCGTATGTGTTGGTTAGGAGCAGCGGCCTCGGCCGGAGTTACGCAATCAACCAGTCTGCTACCAGAAAAGTCTTATCTCCATTCGCCTTTTCTGTAAGACTGGCTTCTCGGGTGTTGGAAAAGGCGAGCCGAAGGGGAGCTTCGGCGTCCGAAAGTAGCAGGACACAAAGACGAGACCTTAGGGAAACGCAAACATCCCTGCTCCTACTTAGATTCTGAGACTTAGAAACCAGAAGGAACTCAACAGATGGCTCTTCGTGGAATTACTCTCGTCCTGAATGCCGCTCAACTTTCCGACCTCTTCTTCAACTTCGACCACCCAGCGCGCTCAGCCTTATACGCGAAGGATGACTTCGAGCCTCAGGAAGCAGACGCTGCTGACTTGCTCGATGCGAAAGAGTTTGCTGGTATTCTTGGAATTGAGCACGAGGACTTTATTGCCGACCTTGTCAAAGACTTCCAGCAGAGACTTTGAAACAGAAGGACTAAACAGAATGGCTATCGCAGGACTACCAGTCAAAGACGCCACCAAGAAGATTACGCTCCATATTACGCCTACCGATATCAAGAAGGGCGACAGCAAGAACGCTGCAATGTGTGCAGCCGCTCAGGCTTGCAAGCGTCAGCTCCATGTTGAGGATGCGCGCGTCCACATTGGTTACATTTACATTAAGGAGAAGGACGGTAAGTCCTGGACGCGCTACCGTACGCCACAGTCACTCCGCTCTGAAATTATTGCCTTTGATCGCGGAGGCAAGTTCATGTCTGGCGATTACACCATCAGCCCAACCTCTCCGGCCAATCGTTTAGACGAGCGCAAAAAGAAGCGTTCGTGTTGGCAAGGTAGTGGTCCAAAGGGCAAGCCGAAGAAGACCGTCAAGCGCCATAAGACCCTTGGCATTCGGCATTACGGAGCCAATCGCTAGGATGTATCTCGCTTACATCCGCAAGGTGCTCATGAGCGAAGCCAGCATGAGGGCGCTCTACATCGCAATGCCACGTATGACTGCTGAGCAGCTAGCCACTGTGCTGGCGCAGAGCTACAGTCATCTTGGACTGACGCATCTGAATTCGCAGGTTAAGGGTTGAGTTTCTGATGAGCCTTGAACTCGTTGCCGCTCCCCCTGAAGAAGACTTTGAGCTGCCTAGCTACAGCACGCTTGGGCGTGTGCTTTTCCGTTGGTACCGTGAGCCAGAGTTTTGCCAGAGCGGTTGGAGCATCGAGGTCTACGATTGGGACAGAGACACCAGCGTATTCTGGATGAACGAGGGCGTTGGTATCGACTGCCAGTTGGAGCAGATGCTCGATCTTGATCAAGAAGGCTGGTACGTTGCTGAAGGAATTACTGGTTCGACCCACACCTATTGGGGACCGAATGGTCGCGACGATACCGAAGAATGGTACATCGAAGGGCTGATCCGCTACGCCACTGAGAGCGAGATTAAGGCGGAGCAGTTGGTTGATGCCTGACCTGATCGACGCTTTCCACCGCAGGCTCTACCCGGTTCTGGCTAAGGACATTGAGAACCGTATGACGCAACTAGCGGAAGGCTCTGCCAAGACTATCCAAGGCGGAGCTGAGACTGTGGCTGAGAAGTACGCGGCGCAGGTGGCCTACATCACAGCCTTGAACGATGTGCTCAGCAAGTGCCACGAGATCGAAGTTGACATGTACGGCGGGCGCGAGAGCTCAGGCAAATGATCGAGGCGTTCCTGGTCACGCTGTTGGTAGTGCTGCTCTCAGCCGTTATGGTTGCAGCTGCCGTGACGGTGGTGTTTGATTGGGTTTATGATATTTGGATTGAACCAGAACAGAGTAAGGAGTAGTAGCTAGATGCCCGCTAGATTGATGGTTCATGAGAAAGACCCTGCCAAGCAGATTTGGGACACCCTGAAAGAAAGCGGGATCAACCTTAAAGATTTCCAGTTGCAAGGGAACCAGGTTCTCTTGGCGACGTATTTGCGTCCGGAAAAGACAAAGTCTGGCATCTTGCTTCCTGATGGAACGCGCGGTGAGGATGTTCATCAGGGCAAATCTTCGCTATGCATTCTGAAAGGCCCCGCTGCCTTCAAGTCAGATGCGTCATATGACTTTCAAGGGTTCGACGTTGCTGTCGGCGATTGGGTAGCGATCTGGGTTAGCGATGGCCGTAAGATAATGTTGGGGCAACAGCTCTGCCGCATTGTAGACGACCAATTCATCAGAATTAAGCTGCCGTCGCCAGACTGCGTGTTTTGACAAACGGTTGGGTTGTCGCTCCATGGAGCGTGGCGCAAGTTGACGCGCTTAACCGTTGGCAGCAGGCAGATGCGGTTCATTCATTTACGTGCGGGAACGATCACGCTGGTGATAAGTCTTTGGTTGCGACTAAGGACGGCTGGATCTGTCTGCACTGTGACTACAAACAGATTTGGGCGCATGAGTCTATGCTAACACTTCCCAGCAAGTTCGATTGGGCTGCTTTGCAAAAACTGCGAAAGGCTTCTTCGTAATGCCTTCTAAATCGTGGACGGATAGCGAGTTCAAATTCGTGTTTGATCTCTGGTCCAAGGGCTACAGCCCTAAGACGATTGGCATGAAGCTAGGCCGCACGCGCAACGCCATCATTGGCCGGTTGCACCGCGAAGGCCTTTCAGACAGAGATCGCCCAGTCAATGTCCAGGTCAAGCCTAAGCCGGAAGTTGTCGCTGTGTTGCGCAAGGCGGAGCTTCGCCCAACCTCATCTCTCCCCAGAGTTCGCCTTAGCCCTACGACAGATATTCCAGATGATCCAGAATTCCCAAGGTCTAAGGCACTTGCATTCAACGCTCCTGCTGACCAGGCTGAATTTGTTGATGCTCTAGGAAAAGCCAGATTGCCCAAGGTTCTGCTCTTGAAAGTAGACGATTGCCGCTACCCAATTGGCGATGTCGGTACGCCTGATTTTAAGTTTTGCAGCAATAAGCGCCTTGACGACCATCCGTATTGCCGAACGCATTTACGTTTATGCTATTCCCAGGTAAGATTGGCTAAATCAGGAGAGCAATTAAATGGCAGGCCCTAACGCAACCGTCGAAGTTACGGACGACAGCGTCGTCACGGTTGAGCTTCCGAAAGACCAGGCAACCACAGATGCAGAAATCGCAGCTGCTGCCGACGTAGAGCTCGGCGAAGATGGCGAACCCGCCAAGCCAGAGCCTAAGCCGAAGGTTCTTCCCCGCGTCAGGTTGAGTGAGCAGGCTCCCGCTAAGCAGGCGGATGAAGTCCTCGTCGCGCTCCAGAAGACTGTCGAGAATCAGAAGGCCTCGCTCTCCGCTGCTGAGGCTACAGCCCTTGCTGAGCGCCGCCGCGCTGACAACGCTACCCAACTCGCTCAGCAGCGCGAGCAGGAGGCAAAGCAGGCCCGCGAGTCCGCTGAGAACACCGAGCTTGCCCTTATCACCACCGGTGTTGATAACGCCACCCGTGAGCTGGCCTCGGCTGAGGAAGAACTCGAACGCGCCTTGGAGGCTGGTGAGTTCAAGAAGGCCGCTCAAGCCCAGACCAAGGTCTCCAAGGCTGCATCGGCTCTAGATCGCCTGGAGACGGCCAAGGCAGCGTATGAAAGCGGTGCCCGTAAGCCAACCACCGAGGGCCGCGTTGAAGCGCCTCAAACTCATCTCACGCCCTTTGAGCAGTATGTCTCCAGCTTTGCTCCAGCTGCTCAGGCCTGGCTGAGGGCGCATCCTGACTGTGTCCCCGCCAATGTAGGCGGTAATACCACATCCAATGCCAAGATGATGAAGGGGCATTACGCTGCTCTGGCTGAAGGCGCTGAGCCCAACTCGCCGGATTACTTCCGCATTATTGAGGAGACGGCGGGTTATCGCCAGCCAACCTCGCTTGCTGCTGAGACGGTTGAGGCTGGCGAAGAGGAAGTAGCCCCGAAGCCGAAGCCCGCGCCGAAGCGGCTGGCTCAGCCGTCCGCTCCCGTCACCCGCGACCCGCCCTCTGCAACGGGCGTTCCGCGTACGACCCGCACTGTGTCCTTGACCAAGGATCAGCAGGACGCTGCCAAGATGTCCTTTCCCCAGCTCACGCCACAGCAAGCCTTTGCGCAGTATGCTCGGAACCTTGTCGAGCTGGAGGCTGAGGGTAAGCTGGGTCGGATGACGCACTAATGGCGTTGACTGACTTATCTGAAGCAGAACTAGCGTGGGCAAGGCTTGTTATTGGCGATCCAAAGCAAGAAGCGCGTCGTGCTCTAGCATTTGGCGCTGCTCTCTTTAATAGGCCAGGCGGTCACAAAGCTTACGACGTAAAGCCTGAAACAAAGGATGCTGATTATGCCGATTGGTACGACTAGTGCGCCTCTTCGTCGTCGTCTTAAGCCCGCTCCTGCCCCGGAGCCTGAGGTTGAGGTAGCAGAGCGTCCACTAGGCTGGCCGTTCCGCGCTCCTGAAATGACGCCTGAGACGAGAGCGGCGTTTGAGCTTTTGACCAAGCCTCAAAGTTGGAACACTGGCTTCGTAGAGTTGGATCACACTACTTGCATTCCTGGCCTTAGCGTTGATCACATTGGCCGCCTCGTGTTCAAGCACATGGAAAACAGCGCGGTTATCCAGACCGATGTCACAGACAAGGTGAGCGCGCTTATTGACGCGCTGGCCAAAGAATTGATCCCAGAACAAAAGGACTGAAACTCATGCCCGTTGGAACTCAAGCCCCGCTCCGCCGTCGCCTTAAGCCCGTTCCTACTCCGGAGCCTGAAATTGAGGCTATTGAGCCGGACGGCGGTACGGGCGGCATTGAAACCGCTCAGGTCGCCGAGCGCCCTGCTCTCCGTGCTGCCAAGACCGACGCCCGGGAGCCTCTCCATGAGTCTGTGCATGGCGAGCCGCGCCGCACCCGCCGCCGCAAGTCCGAAGTCAATCAGGACATGTTCTACGTCCCGCTTGAAGAGATTCCGGAGGGTAGTTCCTACGAGTGGAAGCGGTTCTCGATCAATGGTCAGGAAGATCCCTTCTATCTTGCCAGTATGCGTGAGCAAGGTTGGGAGCCGGTCAATCCGAAGCGCCACCCGACTTGGGTTCCGCCTGGCTACAGCCAGCCGCACATCATCAAGGGCGGACTTATCCTTATGGAGCGTCCTGTCGAGTTGACTGGCGAGGCTCGTCGCGAACAGCGTATGCTTGCTAAGACGCAGATGCGTGAGGCTGAGCAGCGCCTGGGCATGACGCCCAAGGACACGCTGACCCGTCAGCACCAAGGCGTCGAGCCCCGAATCACGAAAGAGTATGTGCGGGCTGTTCAGGTGGTTGAGGAGTAATCTGGTCAGGGGAGGGAAAGATGTCTCGACCTAAGCGCCCTACAGCTTCAGTTCTAGCCTTAGATGGCACAGTTATCCGCGCCTCTGAATATTCTGAGTACCATCAAGACAAAGCTGGTATTACGACATGGGTCACACGAGCAGAGCGTGACTTGCTCTTCGCAATAGCCAATGCCAGCGGCGTAACAGTGGCGGCCTACTTCAAGGCAATCATTGCGGATGTGTTGGCTGAGGAAGGCCCTAAGGTCAAGACGGTCTTCACCTTAGAGAAGCAAGCCTGAATACCGCTGCGTGGCTGACCTTCATTTCTTTCTTGAGAAGATCAATCCTGGCATCAGGCGTGGTCGGTTCCTGTTCTTTGCCTGTCGGAAGGGTTGTCTCAAGACCAAGTGGCCCTTCCGAGTCAAACCTTGCAAGGACTGTGTGGCGTCAGATGTTCCGAATGAGACACTAGCGCAATTCAAAAAGAGATTAGAACGTAACGCTGTGTAAAAGCGTATGTTTTGCCAAGTCTCATGAAAATTGACCTTGTCCTTGTCACTAAGTCCGATTCTCAACTCCAGTGTTGGATGTATGCGCATTACTCGAAGCCAAAGGGCTTCGTTGGGCGTCAGTTAATTTACAAAGTCTTTGTGGATCAAGTCTGTTACGGGGTTACGGTTGCAGGGTCAGCTACTCGTTTTCTACCAGGCAGAACTGATTTCTTTGGTAGAGAAGTTCCGCTTAATAACTTGGTTAATAACACCTTCTTCCATATAGAGAAGCAGAATGGCGAGTACCCCTTTCGTAATTTTGCATCGAAAGTTGTCAAAGTTTGGCGTGGCTTTGTTTTACGCGATTGGCCTCGTTGTTACGGGTCTTTGGTCGCGGGGTTCGAAACTTTGGTTGAGTTGCCACGAACAGGCGAACTTTATCGTCGCGACGGTTGGGTTGAGGTTGGCTTGACTAGAGGCTTCACTTGCAAACGTGTAGGCGGCGTTGGTACCGATAGTTGGGGCGGCAAACGTGTGTGGGACGTAAAGAACCTTCGCCCCAAACTAGTGTTTGCTCGTAAGACTGGACAGGACGACCTGCCGATAGAATCCCTAGAAGTCGCTTCTAGGTGTTCTGACACGTCGCTTTTGTCTTGTTGATGCGTAAAAGTTTTAACTGCTGCATTTTACCGCTTGCCTTCAGACCGCCATTACCCTTATAGAATTTGCCTTAGAGTGTTTCTGATTTTTCCGGTAGCCGCGCGACCGTAGCTACTGAAGGGTTCTCAGAAGAAAGAGAATCAAGGACTAGCTCCTAGCCCGTGTCCGGGCCTTTAAGGCGCTTCCAGCTCAAACCGCTGCTGCGTACTGCGGTAGCACTGAAACTTCCTGGGTTGCTGTTCACAAGCTTCTGGCTTGTTCGCAGTTTCCCTAACCTGGAACCGCATAAGCCATGGCCAACGTACAAGGTCCGTTTGGCTTCTCGCAGATCGGAACGGCCTCTGGGCCTCCGAACTTTGCTGAGAACCACAACACCCCTTACCGAATTGCATCAGGTTACGCCACCGCGATCTTCTACGGAGACGCGGTGCGCATGAACGTTTCCGGCCCCACTGGCTATATCGAGCAGTGGGCGAACGGTGATGGCTCAACCGCCACACAGATCCTTGTCGGCATCTTCATTGGATGCTCCTACAACTCCACGTCGCAGAAAAAGCACGTCTGGAGCAACTACTGGCCCGGCTCGGACGCTACCGGAGACGTCAACGCCTTTGTGGTTGACGACCCGAACAGTCAGTGGAAGGTGCAAGCCGGTATCGGCTCTGCCATCACTCAGACCTCGATTGGCCGCACCGCCGACATTGTGGCCACGCCGCTTGGCAACACCACGACCGGCATTTCGACCATGTCGCTCAGCACACCAACGACTACTGTCACGCTGCCTTTCAAGGTGGTCAACGTCATTACGTCACCACCCGGTGCAAACGGCACCGACCTCACCACGCCATACAACAACGTGATCGTGGCGTTCAACAATCAGCAATACAAAGCACTGTTGGGGGTCTAAACCATGGCTATCAACGTCGCAGCCATTCGTGACCTCCTCCTCCCTGGCCTTCGGGGCGTCACGGGCGAATACAAGCAGTGGCCCGCTATCTGGCCGAAGCTCTTCGACCAAGGTAAGTCTGAGATGGCACAGGAGCGCACCGCCAGCATGCGGTTTCTCCCGCTCGCCCAGCTCAAGACAGACGGCGGGCAGACCGCCTTCGACAACAACTCTGGTGAGGCGTTCGTTTACAACCAGCTCCACACCGGCATCGGCCTGGGTTACGCTATCACGCGCAACACCATTGCCGACAACCTGTACAAGGCGCAGTTCCGCCCGTCCAACCTTGGTCTCCAGCGTTCGTTTGCGCAGACCAAGGAGATCTACGCGGCGGCTGTGTTCAACAACTCTACGACCTATGATTCCACCATCGGTGGTGACGGCGTGGCTCTCTTGAGTACCGCGCACCCGCTCCCGGCTGGTGGTTCAGGCCCCACCACTTGGGCCAACCGCCCGACCGTGGATGTGGACCTGAATGAGTCATCCCTGCTGAACGGAATGATCTCTATTCAGACGGGCTTCTACGACAACGCGGGCTTGCGTATGATGGCCACGGGCAAGACGCTCGTGATCCATCCGAACAACGAGCCTGTCGCCATACGACTGCTGCGCGCTGAGCTGCGCCCTGGCACCGCGATGAACGACCCCAACGTGATCCCCACGGTGGCCGGTGGCGTGACTGAATACGTCAAGGACGTGTTCTTCACTTCGCCTTATCCGTGGTACATCAAGACCGACCAGCCGGGCCTGCTGTATCTTGAGCGTGAGCCGTTCGAGATTGATATGCAGGTGGACTTCACGACAGATAACCTGTTGGTTAAGGCATGGGAGAGGTACTCCTACAATTATAACGATCCCAGGGCTTTATGGGGCTCAGCGCCAACTTCGTAGCACTCCCTAGCTTTCTGGCGTGCCTGTGCGTTGCTCTCTCCTCCTGTCGCAAACTACACAGCGGGCTTAACTGCTCGCTGGGGACTTTCCCCGAAGATCGGTGACGGGGCTACAGCTCACCGGATCAACACAAGGATAAATGTATCATGACGACCCCCGGCTACAACACTGGCGGCCAGAACATCTCCGGCCAATTTGGCATGCCGCTCTACGGCATCCAGGGCACGCTTCCTCCATTCAGCGGTAACTCTTTCTGGGTGGACGAGACCAACGGTTCCGACGGTAACACGGGTGGTCCTCAAGATCCGCTCAAGACCCTGACCCAGGCACTCGCGCTCTGCACCAGTAACAACAACGATGTTGTCTACCTGGTTGGTACGGTCCACGTCACCGCTACGGTAGCCTGGAACAAGAACCGGACGCACCTTATTGGTCTGGGGCCAACGCTGGACTCTGAAGCCCGCGCTAGGATTTCTCAAACCGGGTCGACGGTCTTTACTCCGCTGGTCAACGTGACTGGCGCAGAGTGCATCTTCAGCAACATCGGTGCTTTCCACGGCTTTGTTGACCTTACCGCCCAAATCTGTTGGGCTGAGGCGGGGCAACGCAACCAGTATTTCCACTGCGCTTTCCTTGGGATGGGCAATGCCACAGGCGGTGCTTCTCAGACAGGTAGCCGCTCGCTGACGGTTGGCGGAGTTGGTGGTAATGGTGAAAGCACCTTCATCAATTGCATCATTGGCCTTGACACAATCACCCGGAGTGCTGCCAACGCCTCCTTGGAGATCATCAACGGCTCCCCGCGCAACGTGTTCCGCAACTGTATCTTCCCGTGCCTGAGCAGCTCGGCATCAGCGCTGCTTATCACAGTTGGTGCATCTGGAATGGATCGCTGGGCGCTGTTCGACAAGTGTTCCTTCCTGAACTGTGTCGAAACGGGAGGCACGACTCTGTCAGCGGCGATTATAGCCAATGCATCAGCGGGTGGTGCCGTTTGTATCCAAGACTGCTTCAGTCTTGGTTCAACGGCTGTGGCTACGACTGGCCCGGTGTACATCACCGGCAACGTGCCTGTCGCCACGACCTCAGGCATTGCCATCAAGGCAACCTAAACAGGACTCATGACGATGACGCTTACCGTAAAGCCAGTTGATGATCTTCCGCTCGCAGGGTTCTCCAAAGGAAAATCCTACCCGGTTCTTGGGTATACAGGCAGTACTGCTATCGTCTTGAATGACGAGAAGAAGCTCTCGCACGTTTCGTACGCAGCATTGAACAATGAAGCGCTCTGGGCGTGTGACGACAGTGCCAAGAAGGACGCCGATAAAGCATCTGCTGACAAGGTGGCTCAGGCTAAAGCGACTTTGGCTGCTGCCGAGCAAGCCTCTACTCAGACCGCAACCTCCTAACGCTTAACTACTCTGAGCGGGAGCAGGGTTGCTTCTCCCGTCCGAGCCCACGGATCCGGGCGTCTAGAAGGAATTCTCTCATGTCTCGTGCACGACACAAGGCTCGCGCTGCTGGTGGTAAAGTTGTCGCTTATTCCGGCGGTGATTCCAACGTCATGAAGGAGGCCCACGAGCGCAAGCGCGGCGGTCACGTCATGGGTGAGGGCGAGAAGGGTAAGCACCGCATGGACAAACGCGCTCGTGGTGGCGCTGTCCCGGCGCGTGCCAGTGGGGGTCCTGTCTCGGCTCCTGGCCGTAAGCGCGGTGGTGGAATTGGTGCCAACCTCAAGCCGCTCAGCACCGCTGCCAATATCAAGATGGTGACGAAGGGTGAGCATTCCGAAGACATGGGCAACCACTAACCAGCCCTGAGCTTCCCTTATGGCGAAGCTGAGCACCAAAGCCCGTAACAACCTGTCTGGTAAGGCGTTCGCTGGTCCAGACAGGTCATATCCAATTGAAGATAAGGCCCATGCTAGGAATGCACTCGCTCGTGCAGCGCAGCATGCATCTCCTGAGCTAGCAGCAAAGATCAAGAGTAAAGTTCGGAAGCGCTATCCCGACATTCAGGTCGAAGGCGCTCCTGCCAAGCCTCGCGCAGACCGCGCTCCCCGCTAGAAGGCTTCCTTAGTCATGCTACCCCGTTCCGTCACAGTCGGTCCTCTGGCAAACGCCTCCGCGAACAACATCGCGCTGTCACAGACGCCTGGAGCTGCTGGTGATCTTCTAATCAACGGCGCTTTGGCTACGTCGGGTGTTGCTACGCTTGACGTTCCGCGCCGCGTTCTCTTCACCCCGGCTGGAGCTGAGGCGACCAACACCACGATCTGGACTGTCTACGGAACTGACTGGAACGGTAACTCCGTGTCGGAAACCGTCAACGGTGTCAATAACCCTTCAACGGTTGCTACGGTCTACGACTACAAGACCGTGACGCGCGTTGCGGTCAATAAGGCTCAGGCGGGTGCAGTCACGGTTGGCACCAACGGCGTGGCATCCTCACGCCCCATCTTCCTTGACACGTTCGCCCCAGCGCCGACTTCGATTCAGGTTACGGTCTCTGGAACGGTCAACTACACGGTCCGCCAGTCCTTGGACAATCCAAACACCATCACGGGCGGCTACACGGCTGTGACGTGGGTCAACCATCCGGATACAGCCGACCTGGTGGCTGCTACAACCACAGCCCAGGGTAACTACGCCTACCTGCCGTTTGTTTGCGGCATCGTGCTGAACAGTGGTACTGGGTCGGTCACGATGACCGTGATCCAAGCTGATGCCTAATGGCTGGGCTCAGCGACAGCACCGACGGCCTAGAGTACGGCACCGGCCTGTCATTCATGCGGGGGCTGAGCGGCAGTCCGGGTCTGATCAATCCTGCGTACTCCGGGGCGGTTGACCTGGCTTCTGCGTCATTTGCCGGTTCTGGCGGCTTGCGTGTTTCAGCAACGCTCCGCCAATCTGTGCGGGCTACGTTCTCTGGTAGCGGCTCCTTGAGCGTACACAGTCCCTAATGGCAACTTCCGACTCCTATGGCTTTGCTCCGCCAATCGGTTCATTGGCGTTGAATGCATTTGCGCGCTGCCAGGTTCGAAGGACAGAGCTTACGCCGCAGCATATTAAGGAGATTTGAGCGTGGATAAGAAGGCATGGCGTGGCAAATACCGTAACCACAAGGATAACGCAACTAGGCGTGGTCATGAATTCCTACTAACTTTCGAGGAGTGGTTTGAGATTTGGGAGAAGTCTGGCCATTTGCACGAGCGCGGACTCGGTAATGGCAAATATTGCATGGGTCGTTTTGGAGATGAAGGCCCTTACGCGGTCGGGAATGTAAAGATAATTTCATGGGAGGAGAATGAGGCTGAGCTCTGGGCTAGACCAGAAACTCTTGAGAGAATTCAAAATGCTTTGATTGGTAATTCTTACGCAAAGGGCTACAAGCATACAGATGAAGCTCGTAAGAGCATGAAAGGCAATAAGAACGGTATCGGAAACAAAAGCCGAACAGGTCAAAAGTTCTCGCTGGCGGAACGAAAAAAGCTCTCTGAGGCTCAAACCAAGCGCTGGGCGCGAATTCGCCTTGAGAGAGCGAAGGCAACATCAGAAGCAGAGAACTCTTGTGAGCACTAGCGACTCTTATAAGTTCAATCCCCCAATAGGGGAGTTGACACTTAACGCTTTTGCTAGGTGTGGCGTTCGTAGAACTGAGCTTACTCAGCAGCATATGAACGACTCTTACTTTGAGGCGAACCTGTTACAAAGTGATTGGTCGGTTGATGCACCAATGTGGTGGACAGTTGAGCTCGTGCAACAGCCTCTGACGGCGGGTTCCCCCACTTACGGCATTCCGAGCAACACGCTTTCAGTCCTTGATGTTTATGTCAGTCCCAACAACGGCGAGAGCGGTCAGAACCGCCTCATCCTACCGTTCTCCAGAACGGATTATGCATCGCTGGCGAACCCTACAATGCAGGGCTTTCCGACTTCGTTCTGGTACAACCGTGCCATGTCCCCAACCATCACGCTCTGGCCGGTGCCTGACGACAACACCACATATCTGATGTCCTACTACGTCTACACACAACTAGAGGACGCCAACCTTCGCAATGGCGGTCAGGCTGCGGTCCCATATTGGTGGCTTAATGCCTACGTGGCTGACCTAGCGCACCGCTTGTCTAGGATTTATGCTCCAGCGCTTGAGGCGCAGCGTAAGGCGGACAAGGACGAGGCTTACAACAGAGCAAACAAGCAGACTGAGCCGAGCCCTCTATACATCAGCTGCGGCTTGTCCGGGTATTTCAGAAACTGAGGAGAGACCACAAATGGCCGACGTAGAACACACCGTTAAGATTTTCCCAATCGATGAGAACCTCCGCAACAATGTTGAGGCCCTCGTGGGTGAAGGCTGGAATGTGGTGCCGGGTGTAGCGCCAGTAGCTATCTATCACCTTGTTCGCGAGAAGCGGCCGATCACTGGTGCGGCTGGCAAGATGCGCATTGACGACACTAAGATTATGATCATTCCCGCCAACAGCGGGCTGAAGCAGTGAAGCCCAATAGATGGGCTTGTGTCGCAAGGTTTGGTGGCGTTGGCGATAACCTAATCGCCGCATCCGTTCTACGCCCGCTCAAGAAGCTGGGCTACATGGTCGAGGTATTGACCACCGCCAAGGATACGCACACCGTCTACCTGAACAACCCGTTCATCGATAAGCTCAGTCTTAAGGCTGACGGCGAAATCCCTGGTGGTTCAGATTGGCAGAAGTGGTTTGCGGCGCGTCAGGGCGAGTTTGACCTCTTCGTCAACTTGTCGCACACCTGCGAATACCGCCATGCCTTGTTCGCTGACCAGACACAGTTTTGGTGGCCGCAGGACTACCGCCGCAAGCTCTGCGCTGGCTCTTATCTCGAAACGGTGCATGACGTTGTCGGCGTTCCACATATGTTTGGGCCGCTCTTCTTCCCAACTGAGGAGGAGAAAGAGCGCGCTGCCAAGACCCGCGACGAGCAAATCGGTGGGCGCTATATCGCTTGGGTGATCTCTGGCTCCCGCATCGACAAGATATACCCTTACACGGGCATGGTCATCTGCCGGATCATCAAAGAGCTAAACATTCCAGTTGTGTTGATTGGCGTTGGCGATAAGCAGTTCGAGTTTGCTCAGAAGATTCAGGACGACGTGCGCCGCACTAATAGCTCGCTTAAGGGGCTCCATCTAGCGCTCTCCCCTGCAAATTCTGACCCAGGCGGCCACCAGAACTGGTCTATCCGCCGCTCACTCACGCAGGCCATGGCCGCTGACTTGGTTGTAACGCCAGATACAGGCGTAGCTTGGGCGGTGGCAATGGAGGATGTTCCCAAGCTGGTCATGGTCTCACATTCCAGCGTTGAGAACATCACCAAGCACTGGGTCAATACGGTTACGCTGCACGCCGACCCTGACAACGTACCTTGCTGGCCTTGTCATAGGCTCCATAACGATATCTCGACCTGCACACCCAACAAGGACGGCGGTCATGCTGCGGCCTGTATCAGCGATATCTCGGTTGAGACTGTCGTAACCGAAGTTGAGCGCCTTTGGCACCGCAACAATGTGGTGTCTCTGGGCAATTTCCCTTTCAGAGCATCTGGTGGAGCCGGTGGAGTAGCAGCATGAAGTTACCGCTGACGCTTGTAGACATTCCCATTCAGAGCAGGCTCCAGATTGTGGACGCTCAGGGCGTTGTCGTGGCTGACATCAAGCCGCTGCCCGGAGCGCACAAGTTCGCAAGGGCAATTGTGCGTAAGTTCAACCGAAGGTCATGGCTGACGCGGATGCTTGGCGGCCATCAGCCTTATGAGTACACACGCGATAATTGGCTGTACGACAAGCCAGTCAAGACAACGGTACACAGCGGCTCAGAGAAGTATATCGTTGGGCGTCAGGGCGAAGGGTTCATCAGTGACAAAGCTTAATCTTCCAGAAGTTACTCTTGTGATGGTGGATACCCGCGAGCACACTCTCGCGCGGATGGCTATTGAGGACTGTGTTGACAAGGTAGATTTTGGCGATGTTTTGATCCTGACCGATAAGCCAGAAGAGTTTGCATCTCTGAAATGCAAGCCCCGTATCCACGTAGTTCCAGATTGGCCGGACAAGAGAGGATGGTCCCGTTCTTGGTGGTTCGATGTACCGCCGCTGCTTCAGACAAGCCAGACCCTTAACATTCAGTGGGACTCTTGGATTGTAGACGCCACTATGTGGCGTGATGAATTTCTAGATTATTCGTATATTGGCGCACCATGGTGGTACAAAGACGGCAAGAACGTCGGCAACGGCGGCTTCTCCTTAGTCAGCACGGCTCTGAAGCGTTACATCCGCGCTAACCGCGCCAAGTTCCCATGCGACACAGCCGTTGACGATGACTTGCTTTGCCGCACCTATCGCCCCCAGCTTGAAGACCTTGGCTTTGTCTGGGCTCCGGAAAAGGTGGCTCATGATTTCGCTTTCGAGTGCTGTCGTCCAAGCGCATCGTCGAAGCATTTTGGGATGCACGCGCTATTCAACTGGCCGGAAGTACTAGAGCATGAGCGGCTTATGGAGCGGTTGGAGATAGCAGTTCGCTCGCCGTACATCACCAACCCGAATGGTGTAATTTGGAAAGCGTTCTCACAAAAGTATCCTGCGCTGCTAGCCGAGCTAGCCCAACGCGGTCATCTGAAACTAACTCAAAGGAGCTAAGCGATGGCTAACATAAGCGCATTTAACGCGAAACTGCTGTTGGATTGGAATCTTGGCGGCGCGGCGGCAACCCAACCAACTGCGCGGTGGGCTGGCCTCGCGGCCGGTACCCCCACGTCCGTCTCCGGCTCGGAGATTGGCACGCTGACCGGCTACTCGCGTGTCACGGCGCTGTTCGGCGCTGCGGCTTCTCCAGCGGGCTCGGCTTCCAACACTGCGGCCATGACCTTCGGGCCGTTCTCCTCGGTTGGGTCCATCCTTGGTATTCAGCTCTGGGACGGCTCGCCGGTCGCCTCGTCTGACATGCTTTGGTATGGCACGCTTCAGACCGCCCGTACCATTGGCATTGGCGACACACTGATTGTAGCCGCAGGCGCGTTGATCATCACGCTGTCGTAAAGCCAGCGTACTTGCCCTTAGGGCAGAAATGCTGATCCTTCCTGAGCAGAACTTACCCCGTGGTAAGATTCTGCTCCCGCAACTTAGGAATGAATGGCGTGCGCCGTCTCAGCGGTGCGCGATTTTTGGTATTGAAAGTCAAACCCGTTTCCGCCTGACTGCCCGCCTTAACGACGGTGCTATCTGGTGGCGGGGCTGGTTTGACGACCGTGAAGACGCTGATGAGTTCCTAAGCGCACTAGCATTTGGGCATTTAACGCCTGATATTCAGCGCCTACCGACGCCTGCGTTTCCTGAGCGCGTACCGTTTCCGTTTCCTGGGTTGACCTACGATTTCAATACGCTCCGGTTTTTGACCTCGACCAGCGGCAGCAACCAAACCGATACCGTTCCAAGTGATTGGGCCAACAGCAATAACTCTATCGCCTGTATTGCTTCAGGCGGTGGTGGCGGTCTAGGCGGCACTTCTAGCTCAGGCTCTGCTGGTGGCGGTGCCGGTTACGCGGTTGCTACGAACGTAACGTTGACTCCTGGTGGGTCAGTTACGTTCCACCTGGAGGCGGGCGGTGCAGCAGCAACCGCTGGTGGGGATTGCTGGTACAACGGTACGGTTGTTACTGCTGCCTCTGCTGGAGCTAAGGGTGGTGGGGCTGGAATCAGCAATACGAATGCTGCTTCTGGCGGGTCTGGTGGTGCGAACACGGGTGGGTCTGGTACTCAAACGGCTGGTGGTGCTGGTGCGTCCGTAAACGGTGGTCGAGCAGGCGGTGGGGGTGGTGGTGCGGCCAGTAACAAAGGCGCTGGCGCTAGTGGTGGAAGAGAAACTAATTCTGCTGGTCCCGTTCCTGGCGGTGGCGGTGGCGGTGGCGGTGGCGGTACTGCGGGCGCGCAAGGCGGTTCAACCTCAGGGACAGGCGGCGCAGGCGGAAACAACGACGCTGGCGCTGGTTCAGGGGCTGGTGGCGCTAATGGCGGGTTCGTAGGTTCAGCTGGAACTGATCCTAGTGGGGTTGGTCACAGTGCCGGTGGTGGGGGTGGTGGAGGCGGCCTCAGCGGCGCTGGGACAGCAGGTGCTGGTGGCATAGGTGGCAGCGGTCAGGAGTGGGACGCTACTCATGGTTCAGGCGCGGGAGGCGGTGGCGGTGGTAGTCCCGGCGGTTCGGGCAGTCCCAACCGTCTAGGTGCTGCTGGTGCTAACGGAGGTATCTACGGTGGCGGTGGTGGCTCAGCGTCCTTTACTGATGCTGGAACCAATGCTGGCGGCTTAGGTGGGCAGGGGTTGATCGTTCAGATTTATCCATTTTCTGGTAACGCTGCGTTTCTTGGTTCAGGCAGCTTATCAGCAAGCAGCACACAGGGATGGTCTTCTAGGGCGACTCTTCCTGGCAGCAGCACGCTTAGTGCAACGTCCAGCTTGGCCCTCACGTCTAGAGCGACCTTTGTTGGTGCTGGTTCCCTCTCAGCAAACATGCTGCTGTTCATGGCAGCGTTTGCTGAGTTCGATGGTAAGGGCGCTTTCAGTGCTGATTCAAGCGTTGTTTCGCCATCCTCACACGCAGCGTTTGCTGGTGCTGGTAATCTATCAGCAGATACGCGGGCGTTCCTAGCCGCGCTGGCTACGCTCAATGGCTCTGGCAACCTCTCAGCGCTGCTCACCCAGAACTTCTTCAACAACCCCGCAACCTTCTCTGGTGCGGGTCTGTTGTCTGTTACTATTTTGGATGAGGCTGGCTTAGCTCGTCTGCATGGCGTTGGTAGTCTTACAGTCAACGCCACTATTCTCCATCTGATTTCTGCGTTCTTTGCTGGTGTAGGCAATCTGTCTGCCACAATGACTCAGACGTTTGTCAACAACCCTGCCAACTTTGCGGGCGCTGGGTTGCTGTCAGTTTGGGCGGCTCTTGCAGTACAAGACAGTGCCTTCTTCGCCGGGCGTGGGTGCATGAGCGCTCAGGCGGTTGTAAGGCTGGGGCCTCCAGGCATCCGGACGAATAGAATTGTGACTGGTCCCGGCCCAACCAACAACATCGTGGTGTAAATGGCGCGACCACACGGAAAATACGCAAACGTTAATCCACAAGATCCGACCGCATTTTCTCAGTGCGATCGTTGCGGATTCTGGAGGAATCGTACAGACTTAGTCTGGCAGGTCCAATGGAGCGGCCAACATCTTTACAACATCCAGATACTGGTCTGTAAGGAACGCTGTTACGACACGCCTCAAGAACAACTCCGCACGATCATTCTACCGCCAGACCCACCACCAGTGCTCAACGCGCGTGTTCCCAACTTTGCCTACGAAGAACAGACTGTTCGCATCCTGCAAGGCAATCCGTCCAGCGGCAACCAGGTTCTTCGCTGCCTTCAGAACCTAGAAACCCCACGCATCCTCCAGTACACCACGAGTAGCTAATGGCTCAGCCTTATCCTCCCGCCCAAATCCCGACTGATGGGCGCATCACGTCCTTGACCGCGCTTCCTGGCAACACGCTGACGGGCTCCGAAGCAATGGAGATTGTTGCTCCTGGGACAGCAGCAGCTGGCTACAGCTACCAGGTCTTGCTCAACCAGCTTGCGCAGTACTTTACTGCCAACCCTGCGGCAGCTGTTTACACGGTTGCTACTCTCCCAGCAGGTACACAAGGTGGCTTTGCTGCGGTGTCAGACGGCGACTCCGGTCTTGCCTGGGGCGCTACAGTCATCAACTCTGGCAGTGGCGCTACACCTTATGCGGTCTGGTACAATGGCTCTCACTGGACGGTAATGGGCAAATAAGCCGTGACTCTAACCTACACAACGTTTGTCACGTCCTTAGCCAACATGCTAGAAATTCCGGCTGACGATCCCAACTTTGTCATTGTGCTCCCCAACATAATTGATGACTCTGAACAGCGGATTTACAGAGAACTAGACTTGCTATCCACGATTGTTCGGGATACGTCTGGTACCCTGACCGCCAACTCCAGGAACTTCACGTTCCCGCAGCATATTGTAGTCAGTGAGTCCATCAACGTCTTCTCCCAGCTGGGAACGACTTCTACGGGACGTCGCCAACTCATTCCGGTGTCTCGTGAGTGGTTGGATGCTGTCTGGGGTGATGAGACTGCGCCAAGCTGCTGTGGTGCGCCGTCCGTACCAGAATACTACGCAATGATCACAGATCAACAGATCATTGTTGGCCCTCCACCTGGGGCCAACTTCACAATGGAGGTTGTTGGCACAATCCGCCCAGCGCCCTTAAGCGCAACCAACACCACAACGTACCTGACGCTCTACCTACCAGACCTCTTCCTCTGTGAGGCTTTGATCTTCGGTTACGGATACATGAAGGATTACGGCGCAGCGTCTGACGATCCAAAGAGTTCAGCAAGCTGGAACGCGCATTACCAGGATCTCTGGCAGTCCGCCAACGTAGAAGAGACCCGAAAGAAATACGCGTCTCAGGCTTGGAGTCCCAAGCAGCCAAATACGATTGCTACCCCGCCCCGGACCTAAGAGCAGCTTCTCCTTATGCCTTTTGGCACTGTTCGCCTCACGCCTGGTGTTGACGTGGAAAAGACCCCCACGTTGAACATTGCTGGTATTTCATCGGCCAACCTTGTGCGCTGGCGTGAAGGTCTGGTTGAGAAGATTGGCGGTTGGGAGCGGTTCTACCCCCTCAGCATCGGATCAATCCCAAGAGACCTGCACGCCTGGCAAGACATCAACTCGGTTGATCATCTTTCTGTTGGGGCAACAGGCGGTCTGTTTGTCATTACCGACGGCGTTCTTCAGAATATCACACCACAGACCACGACCACCAACACTCCTCCGTATTTTCTGACGACCTCAGGCTCCAATGTCGTCAGCGTCATTGACAGCAACATCTCAGGCGTAACCACGAACAACTTCGTCTTTCTGGCGACTCCAGTCTGGGTTGGCGGTCTTGTTCTCAGCGGTTTGTATCAGATCAACGCAGTCTTGAGTTCGGACTCGTATCAGATCTTAGCTGCCAGCAACGCGACGATTACGAGCACGACATCAACTGTAACGATGACAAACGCCAACCCTGGCGTTGTGACCTGGAACTCTCACGGGTTGACGGCTGGTACGCCTGTGTTCTTCACGACAACGGGGGCGCTCCCAACCAACGTCACCGCGTTCAAGACCTACTATGTGCTGGCTGCGGGGATTGGTTCCAACACCTTTGAGTTCTCTGATACGCCTGGCGGCACAGCCATCAACACGACAACGGGCACCCAGAGTGGCACACAAGCCGCGTTCGCCAATTCAGGTAGCGTGCCTATTTTCACGACGGCCAGCGGCAGCGCTATCGTCAACGTCCAGGAGAACAACAACGGCTTTGGTGTGGGCGAGCCCAGCTCGTTTCTTGTTGCAACAACTGTAGGCGGAATTACGATCTCTGGGACCTACCTTGTTCAGTCAGTCGTTGACGCCAACAACTACACCATTGGCGCAGCAGCCCCGGCGACCTCTACAGCCACAGCCTTGATGAACAATGGGAACGTGCGGTTCATCTACTACATTGCGGTTGGACCGCAACCCGCTGCCCAGCCTTATGGCTCTGGGCTCTATGGTGCTGGAGCTTACGGAATTGGAACGTCAGGCGGCGCTACTCCTGGAACACCGATCACGGCTATAGACTGGACGGAAGGTAATTGGGGCGAGATTCTACTGGCCTGTCCGCAAGGCGGCGGTATCTATCAGTGGTCTCCTGATGGCGGTTTTCAGACGGGACAGCTGGTACCTAACGCGCCGATCCTGAACACTGGAATTTTCCTGGCCATGCCGCTTCAGATCGTGGTGGCTTACGGAAGTTCGTTCACAGGTGTGCCAGCACCTTTGGATGTCAACTGGTCTACGGTCGGAGACTTCACAGTCTGGGCTCCAAGCTCGGGTAACCAGGCAGGTGGTGATGTCATTCCGACGGGGTCCAAAATCGTGGGCGCGATGCAAGCCCCACAGCAGGGCTTGATCTGGACAGACATTGACCTCTATTCGATGCAGTACGTTGGACCACCATCTGTATTTGGCTTCTCACAGATCATGAGTGGCTGCGGCCTTATTGGCTCTCACGCGATGGGGACGCTCGGCAACACTGTCTACTGGATGAGTCAGGAACAGTTCTTTGTCATGGGTGCTGGCGGCGCTCCAGTTCCGCTGCCCTGCTCGGTTTGGGATTACGTCTTCCAGGACTTGGATACCGTCAACGCCTGGAAGGTGCGGTGCAAGCCCAACAGCAACTTCGGTACCATCGGCTGGGAGTTCCCCTCACTTAGTGGCGGCTCAGGTGAGAATGATTCCTATGTGGAATACAACACACTGGAGCGTGAGTGGACGCCCGGTGCTTACCCGACAACGGGGCGCTCAGCTTGGATTGACCAGTCGCTGTTCGGACCACCAATCGCGGGGACTCCAACTGGACTGATCTTTCAGCATGAGGTTGGCTACAACGGGGACGGCGCAGCTATCAACCCCATTTTCCGCACCGGCTACTTCGCGTTAGGGGAAGGCGAGGATTACTACTTCCTGGATCAGCTTATTCCTGACTTCAAGTACGGAACGCAGAGTGGCTCTCAGAACGCACAGATGTTCATTACGCTTTACGTGGTAAACTACCCATCAGACGCTCCGAGAGTTAAGGGGCCTTACACTGCGAGCGCTGCCCAGAAATACATCACGACCCGACTACGCGGCAGACAGTGCGCCTTAGAGGTTCAGAGTTTTGACTCGGACAGCTTCTGGCGGTTGGGCTTGATTCGATATCGCTTTGCACCAGCAGGTCGGCGCTAAATGGCTGACAGTGATCTCCCCAGTGGTCCGAACAGCGTCTCTCAGCTTGTTACGGTTCAGCAGAATGGCGTTATCGCGCTGAATGCCCTGATAGCAGCCATCAACGCCAAGTTTCCAGACTGGGTTGCTGTTCCTGCTACGGCAACCTCAGCAGGTGTAGCGGGCCAAGTGGCTTACGACGCCACCCACTTCTACGTCTGTGTGAGTTCTAACGTCTGGAAGCGCGTCGCGCTCGCGGCCTTCTAAGGAAATTCCGATATGCCAGACAGTTTTACCAGTAACCGCGACCTCATACTTCCGCTCGTTGGTGGTGACAGCGGTGCGTGGGGCGGTTTGCTGAACAATGGTGTGATGAGCCAGCTCGACCTGATCCTTGGCGCGACCCAGCCAATTACGGTTACAGTTGCGGACGTTACACTGACCACGACGCAATGGAATAATTGCGCCATCAAGCTGACTGGGGCGCTCACTGGAAACCGCCAGCTCATCCTTCCGTTCAATGTCAACTCAGTAACCGTGGCTGTTGGTGGGCTCTTCGTTGTTGACAACCAGACGACGGGCAACTTCACTGTTACGGTCATCACCGCCGCAGCTGGCAGTACAGGTGTTGTTGCGCTCCAAGGTAAGCGCACGCTGCTTTATTCAGACACTCTGAACGTCAACTACGCCGATGATGCCGTGGCTACGTCAGCTTCTACCTTGACCACGCCACAAGGCTATCTGACGCCCGTCAGCAACACCCCGATCATTCTCAGTGATTCAATTGCGGCGACGACAGTCTACTACACGCCCTTCGTTGGGGCTGAGGCTGTCATTCACAATGGCAGCACCATTGTGCCTTATCAGTTTTTGCAGATGCCCCTGACGTTGAGTAGCTCACAAGCCTCTCTGAACATCTACGACATCTTTCTGGCTTACAATTCCAACTCACCGGTCATTGGGACAGGCCCCTCATGGCTAGCTGGAGGTGGAAACATCACCGCAGGCAGTTGTGCTCGGGGAACTGGCGCTGGCAGTACTGACCTGAGTCTTTCCTCACCAACTGGCTTTCGTGTCAACACCAATTCGATGAGTCTGATCTACAACACAGGGTCCGGCAACAACACCATCACCGTCGCGGCTGGGCAGGGCATCTACCTTGGGTCAATCTACATCGATGCTGCTGCTGGGCAGATCACGTGCCACCGCTCTTACGGGCTAAGCCGTAAGTGGAGTGTCTGGAACGCTTACAACCGAGAACCGCTTTACCTTAAAGCAGGTGACCCTACAGCCGGACCTTGGACTTATAGCAATACTCAGGTCCATGCTTCTAACGGCAATTCAGCCAACTCATTGACAACGTTCTGTGGGCTTCCTGAAGAAATCTACGATCTTGGTTTCTTACAACAGTTGGGGCTTACTGTTTCTTCAACAACGGGGCAAATCCAAGTGGGCATTGGATACAATTCAACGTCCGCGTACAGTGGGGAAGTTGGGACTTACGGGTTAGGTGCTGCGGGCGTGACCATTTCTGGTATTGGAACTGGCGTTGCCCGGTATTTGGCCCCACCCGCTATCGGGATTAACAATGTTTACGCATGTGAATCTGTTCCTTTCACTAATGGTTCAGAATCATTTTACGGTACAGAAGCGCAGATGCTTCTCAGTGCGACGTGGCGGGGGTAAAGGACTATGCCCCTCGATAAATCTGGTTCCAAGCAAGCTTTCAAGAACAATGTCAGCACTCTTATGGGTGAGGTGGGTAAGAGTCCCCACGTTCAGAGCAAATCTCAGGCTTTCTTAAAGAAAGTAGTCTAATGAAAACGTTCATGCACCCAAAGGCGCGTTACGCGATTAAGCCTGAATTTGCAAAAGCGCCTAAAGATGTTCGTGCTTACATTGCAGGTCTGTTCGATGGTGAAGGTTGTGTAAACTTCACGAAAGCTGGAAAAGCTCCATATATTCGTGTGTCTATCGTAACCACAAATCTAGACATTTTGAATTATGTTCAGTCGGTTTGCGGCGGAAGGGTCAAAAGCTACGAGAAGCCCTTCAGAGAAAACTGGAAAGTTTTTCGCTGGTGGGGCACAGCTTGGGAGCATGCTGCTGTATTTCTTGACGCTATAGAGCCTTGGGTTCAGATCAAAAGAGAGCAAGTTCTAGTTGCACAGATGTGGATCGCTGTCAGAACGCAGAAGTGGTCCTCGTCGTCTGACCCAGAGTATTTGCAAACTATGGAACTTCTAGTTGAACAGCTTAGGTGGTTAAACAGAAAAGGCCCCCGTAGAGACTCAGACATAGAACCTATTGAGGCCTGTCTAAAAACTCTTCCTGTACCGTATGAGCAAATTCTTGCTGAGGTTGGACTATGCCATTAGTCCAAGGCTCCAGTCAAAAAGCTATCTCCGAAAATATTCGGCGGCTTAGCCATGAAATTGGGCGTAGTCCTCACGTGAAATCTCGTGAGCAAGCTATAGCTATTGCAGAGGCTACTGCAAGGCGTGGTCGGGCTCCAGGCGGTCCAGTCAACGATATCAACCCCCCAATGGGTGCGGGAACCAGCCCAGCGCCTGTTCCGGTTACTGTCGTCAATGGAAATGGCTCCAACGGCTCCAGCGGCGTCATGCCTGGCGTTCCAGGGGCGGCTCAGACCCTAGGAGCCTCACAGAGCGGTTTAGCGGGTCCTGGGGCGGGCCAGGTGGGGGTACCCCAAAATACCGCGCCTACGCCCGCCCCTAGCCCGATGACGGGGTCTCCAATGGGGGTCGCCCCACCGCCTTCAACGCCTCAGGGCCCATTAGGGGGGTTAGGGGCCTCCTTCAGCAACATACTTTCCCAATTAGGACCGCTTGGAACGGCCGTTCAGGGGGGTATAAGCCAGCTCCCCCAGTTTGGCCCACTGGGCGCAGCTGCCTCGAAGGGCCTCAACAGCCTAGGCTACGCTCAGGGAGGCGTTGTTCCAGACTTGGCGACAGGCGGCTTCAATGTTGGACACAGCCCTCACCTGACGCCTGGCTTTGCTGAGAAGGCTCTGGTTCGCAATGAGCACCGGGGTTTGACTGGCGGAATGACCAAAGGGCCAATTCTGAGTGCAGTACCAGGGCGGACAGACGCCCACAAGACGCATGTGCCCTCTGGCTCTTATGTCATTCCAGCCGATATCGTCTCTGGGCGTGGTCAGGGTAACACCATCGCAGGCGCAGCCAACCTCCAGAAGCTCTTCAAGATGGGGCCTTATGGAACTTCTCCTTCAGCACTCAAGCCTAAGGCTATGAAAATGCGTGCTGATGGTGGCGCGCTTCCAGATACTGACGAAGTTCCTGTCAGGGTCAACCTTGCAGGCGGTGAGATTGTTGTTCCGCCAGAGAACCTGAGAACTGCTGTTCACCCCGACTTGGAACAAGCTCACGCGATCATGGATGCTTGGGTGCTGCATGAGCGCAAACTTTTAAGGAAGACGCTGGCTGGGCTTCCAGGCCCCGTGAAGGAATAAGAATCTAGCCTAAGATCAAAACCTAATTGAAACCAGAAGGAGAGCTACAGATGAAGTCTCTTGATGACGTTGGTGTGGTGTTCGTGAATACCGTTGTAGGGCGTGGAATTCTGAATGGGATCATTAACCTCTCATTCGGTACGCTGTTGTTTACACCTACCGATGACGGGAAGACAATTGATCCTGATTTGGTGGTCTCGGCGCGGTTGCGCATGGACAAGCTCTGCGCGCAACAGCTTCATGAAACGCTAGGCGAACTTTTGCTCTCTATCGAGAAGGCTGAGGCAGACGCAGCGGCTGGTGTTCCTGCCGTTGATGACGCCGCGCTCGGTAAGCCCAATTGAGCACAACCCCAGTCCCTTATCCTCGCGGTGTTCGGCTGGTCTCAGATCCAGCCGAGGAAGAATCTGTGATGGATCTGTGTCGCCAGCTTCACAACGAAAACGGATTGTTTCCGCTTAAGGAAGATAAAGTCCGCCTCATGCTCCGCAAAGCCTTCAACCGCGAAGGCGGGGTGCTCGGTGCGGTTGGAGAACCAGGGTCTCTGAAGGGCCTCATCTACATGATGATGTCCTCATTCTGGTATTCAGATGCACCGCACTGGGAAGAGCTCTTCCTCTACGTCAAGCCAGAGCACAGGGGTGGCGGCGCTGCTGTCGCCTTGATGCGCTTTGCCAAGTGGTGCTCCGCCAACAGTGGTCTGCCGCTTGTTATTGGTGTTCTGTCCAACGAGCGCACCGAAGGCAAGGTGCGGCTGTACCAGCGCACCTTTGACAAGCCTGTAGGAAACTTTTTCTTTTACTCAGCAAATGGTGCTGGGCACGCTCTAACCTAGGACTGGAGTACGTGTCGTAGGGTCAAAAGGCACCAATACAACAACCTCCACAACTGCCCCCAACGCGCAAGCAGGTCAGCTTTATAGCGACTTGCTTGCGCGGGCGCAGGGCGTTTCCAACACACCCTACAATCCCTATGGAGGCGAACTTGTAGCGGGCGTCAACCCGCAGCAGACGCAGGGCATTGCCAATATCAACAACTACGCGAACTTTGCCCAACCTTACATGGGCACGGCGCTTCAGTACGCGCAGAATGCTGCCCAGCCGATAACGCAGCAGCAGATCCAGCAGTACATGAGCCCCTACACCCAGAATGTGGTGCAGGCGACTCAGAATCAGTTCAACAATCAGAATGCTCAGGCTCAGGAGGGGCTGAAAGCCAACGCCATTCGCCAGGGTGCACTCGGCGGTAATCGTGTTGGTATTGCTTCGGCAGAACTCTCCAACCAACAAAACCTGGCGCAAGCCCCTGTCATCGCCAACTTGATGAACCAGGGTTACACGACCGGCCTCAACACGGCTCTGACTGAACAGCAGGCGATGGCCTCGGGAGCCGCCAACCTTGGTGGTCTTGGTGTTGCCGGTCAGAATGCGGGCCTGACTGGAGCGAACGCTCAGATCGGCGCTGGAACGCTTCAGCAGCAGACTCAGCAGCAGCAGGACCTCGCTAAGTACCAGCAGTTCATGCAGCAGCAAGCCTACCCGTTCCAGACAGCGCAGTGGCTGGCTGGGTTGGGAACTGGCGTCGGCTCGCAGATGGGCGGGACGAACACCACCGTTGGCCCCGCGCCGAATTCTCTGAACAGCTGGCTTGGCTTAGGCGCGGCAGGCGTTGGTGCTGTTGGCCAGGCTGGCGGCTGGGCTGCTCTTGGCTCAATGTTGTCTCGTGGCGGGGTTGCTGGTCGGGCTGAGGGTGGAGGCGTTGCTAGTCCCGACACAATGCCAGAGTCCATCGATACGTTGATGGAGCAGCAGAAGCAGCTGCTGGACGGTTACCGCAGCACCCAGATGTTCCCGAACGGAACGCCGGAGCTCAGTACACCTCCAGGCATGGAGCGCACTGAGACCCCCGCTGGCGTATTCCATCACGACCCAGGCCAGGTAAGCCCCGATCAGGTCCAAGACCTCAGTTCGCAAGGTCGTGAGAATGAGCTGCTGGGGCTAGGGCCTGTCGAAAAAGAGAAGGTACTTGCCCTTATCCAAAAGGGTGAGGTTCCGCTCGCAATTGTTGAGCGGGCTCCTGACGGCACTGAAGTTCGCGCGGCTGTTGGAACGCACTCTACTGCAGCTCAACAGTTCGCTGCTATGCTCAGGAACAAATCGCCTGGGAACACCCTCAAGATCGAGGACCTTCGTCAGGCTCTCGCTCAGCGCGCTGCAAGGTCTGCGCCCAACGATATAGGCGTGGCAGGGCGTGACGTTGGTGGTCCAGTCAGCACTCCGAGTGCAATGGGAATTGCTGGAATGCCCTGGTCTGGCGCGCAAGGTTGGGTGCCAGGCGCTAACTTCCCTCAGAAGCCCTTCTCTGTTGCAACGCCTAAGCCTGTGGCTCAGACGCCTATCTTTGATGCTGCCAAGATGGGCAAAGACTTGGGCACGATGGCGTCTTCCATCAAGGCCGGGTTCAACGCGCCATCCCAGAACAGCACGGCAGGAACTTTCGATTCAAGTGGAGTTGCTCCTTCTGACCCTTATGGTTCTGCTGATACAGGAATGCCTCAGTATGCTCGCGGTGGCTCGCCACACGCAGTTGGTCTAGCGGCTGGTGGTGACCCTGATGCTTTGCTTGGGTTGGATAAGATCAACAATCAACTTTGGCCTGACGCAGCCAACACGCCTCCGGCTGTTGATGCTCAGGGCATGCCCCGCGATTACGCCAGCTTGAACAATACTGGCGTCAGTGCTCCTAACTTTCCGGCTACGCCTACTGCTGCACCGGAGGGTGTTGCGCCTCCGCCTACTGATCCGGCTTTGCTGGAAGCGGCGGGTAAGCCTCAAGCTTCAGCTCAGCCTCCGTCCAGCTTAGCCGCGCTTCAGCGGGCCATCTACGGGCAAGAGTCCAACTTTGGGCAGAACGCAGTAACGTCAGACCGGAACGCCCACGGGCCGATGCAGATCATACCGGCCACGTTTGCGCAATTTGCCAAGCCGGGCGAGGACATCAATAGCCCAACGGACAACAAGGCTGTTGGAGACCGCATTCTTTCCACTTACATGCAGAAATACAATGGCGATCCGGCTCGCGCTGCTGTGGCCTACTTCTCTGGTCCTGGCAACGTAGCGCCTCCAGAAAGTCCTACGCCTTGGATTGAAGATAAGAGTGACGGTCACAAGTCTGTATCCGGCTACGTGTCTGACGTCATGAAGCGGATGAACGGGCCTGGTGACAAGGGCGTAGCCGCACCGGACACTGACGTTTCAGCGCAGTCTCGTGGTCCAGAAGGAACCGGCGAGTCTCAGCAGGGAACTTTGGACCAACCTAAGGGCGTGTCCGGAATTGACATCTCCGCGAACTCCAAACTCTGGCCCTCCCTTATGACCGCTGGCTTTGGCATGATGGCCTCTCGGTCTCCGTTCCTTGGTGTTGCTGTGGGCGAGGGCGGCTTGCACGGAATGAACACTTACAGCGATTTGTCTAAGCAAGAAAACACTCAAAAGCTGAGTCAAGCGCAACTTCAGATGAAGGCGCAGCAGCTTTCTCAAGAGGCGGACCGTTGGTCTAAAACCCATGAACTTGGTGTGCAGAAAGCCGCTGATGAGCGGAAGCATCGCTTGTGGGAAGAATCAAAGCCTCAAACTATTCAAGACCCGATTTTGGGACCACGAACGATCATTAGCACGCCTAAGGGGATGGTCTACACAGATACAGGCGAACCCGTTGGCGTACCAGACGCAGCTGCTGCCAAGCCTGCTGATATTCCGCCGTCAGACGACCCAAACCGTCCTTATAAGAACGCGACGCCCTCGTCTAAGACGCTTCTTGACGCGCAACGTCAGGGGCTTCATGGACAAGCGTTCTTGGATGCTATGCCGCCACATATGCGCTCTACGGTTGAAGCTGTTGCAAACTATGACGCGCCACTCACGGTCTTTACCAAGATGGGCCGCGCTGGTATGAGCCAGGATCGTGCCTTAGGGTGGGTGAAGCAGGTCAACCCTGATTATGATCAGCAGTGGTACACGTTGAAGGGAACTGCGCTAAAGAATTTCTATGCGTCCAGCACTCCTAACTCGCCTGTAGTTCAGGCTCGTGCAATGAACACTGCCGTGGGTCACGCGGGCGAACTAGCAGACGCACTGTACGAGCTTCACACCTTGAACCCTGGATTGCTACAAAAGGCACGTGAAAGTGGGACGCCGATTTTGAGCTACCTTGCTGGGCAAGCACAACAGAGCTTGTTCAAAGGTACTCCTAGTGGTGCGGTCTTGAATAAAATTGCTGCGGTGGTGCCACTTTACGCGGCTGAGACTGCGAAATTCTATTCTGGCTCAGCTGGCTCTGAAACAGAACGCCAAGCAATTGAGGCTCCTTTCAAGCCTGCTCTAAGCTTCCCAGAGCAGATCGGGGCTTTGCGAATGCAGGCGCATATGTTCAAATCCAAGACTGCCCCTATGGAGCAGGAGTACCGTGACGTCTTTGATGCTCCTGGTTTGAAGGAGTACGGGACTAAGAAGCACGCGAAGGATTGGACTGTTGCAAAAGAGCAAGCCAACAAGGCTATGGAGCGTATCGAAGAGCTCTACCAAATTGCGCAACCGAAGACTAATGCGAAGCCCACAACGCCTCCTGCGGCGGCTCCAACTGCTCCTGTGGTTCCGCCCGGCAATGCTATCGGCGAACGCAAGCAGTTCCGTCAGGGTTGGGGTGTTTGGAACGGTAAGCAATGGGTTCCTGAGGCAGCGCAATAATGGACGACCAGCTTCCAGACGCTCCTTGGGCAACGCAAGAAATGCAGACCGCTGATCTGCCAGATGCTCCTTGGGCGCAGTCTGCCGCTCCGGTTAAGGCGGCTAGCGTTATGCACCCTGATGAAGCGCCAACTCCAACGCGCTTCAATGAGCGCCAGCGGGCTTTCCGTCAGGCTATTCGTTCTGGCTCTCCTGAGCAGCCTGCTGAGTTGGCGGTTCCGGGTCCTGACCTGTCTGGCGCACGCCCTAAGGAGGGCGAGCTTCAGCGCGACTGGACCAATGTCGGAAAAGGCTTGGTCAAGGGCTTACCCGCTACCTTATCGGGAGGCTTGGTCGGCGATATCGAGTCAACCGGACGGCTTCTCGGAAAGCAGCTTGGCGTTAAGCAGGAAACGACCATCCCTACAACTACGGAAGGCGGCTACCTTGGCCCTCGCGGTCTCGATCTCATGGCCCCCGCTGCCACGGCTGAGGAGGCCGCTGGTATGGGCATCGCCTCGTTGGCTGCGCCGGGGGCTATTGGCAAATTAGGCCGCTTGACGGGGCTTAGAAAGCCGCCTGTGGGCCTTGTAGGGCCGGAGACCCCGACCCGTACCGTTGACATGATGTCGGCTAAGCCGCCGACGGTCCCTGAGGCGCTCCCGACCGCCCCAGCGAGCGAGCCCATCGGGGTTCCACGTGACAACGGTGCAAGGCTGCTCTCGCCCAATATCTCCCACGTTCCTGACGTGTCGTCTCCTGAGCACGCCTTAGAGGCTTTGGCGTCTCGCCGTGCGGCTGGTGCGGCAGGGACTAGCCCCCTTGAGGGTGTTTCGCCTGAGGCCATTCAGCGTATTCACGCCAGCTTTGAAGGCGAAGGTCTGACGCCGCACACACTGGCTCAACGCCTTGAGGAAATGTCGCCCCACCAATTCCTCTCAGAGATTGGTGACAGCCCCACCTTCTACGCTCGTGGGATTACGTCCTCACCTGGCCTGGGGCGTACCGAGCTGATGAACGCCTTCCGAGGTCGGGCCTCTGAAGCGCCACAACGCATTGGCACGGTGTTTGACCAGATTTTCGGCAGGGACAGCAACACCTACAGTATTGCCAAGCAGATTTCTCGCGATCAGAAGAAGGCCTCTGATCCGGCTTACCGTGCCTTCCGCGAGACGCAGATTACGCCAACGCCTGAGCTTGTCGAGCTTATCCCAAGGCTGAAGTCGGCCGGAGCTTTCAGTAAAGCGAAGGAGTTGGCTGGTATCTCAGGTGTGCCTTGGCAGCAAGAGCAGTTCATGGCTGGCGTTCCGGGCAAGTATCCAACAGCCCGGACCTGGGACCTTGTCAAGCGCTCGCTAGACAGCAAGATCAGTAAGGCGTTCAGAGACGGTGATAACACCACTGGTTCTGCTCTTAAGGCACTTCGCGGCGAATTGATTACGGCAATTGACGCCCACCCCGACCCGCTTGTTCAGAACGTCTGGAAGAACGCCCGTAACGTCTACGCCGGGCCCGCCAAGCTCAAGGCGGCTTTGGAATACGGCCGCGACCTGTTGACGCGAGGCGTTGATACTGACGAGTTCGTTGCGCGGGCAGCGGCAAAGGACTTCGGCCCCGCTGAAATTGATGCCATGAAGACCGGCGTTCGGGCTTATCTGAAAGACAAGCTGGGACGGCCGGGCAGGCAGAACCTGAGCACACTGAATGATGTTCTGGCTGAAAACAATTTGCAGAAGCTACGTGCGTTGCTGGGCGATGAAGAAGCTGCCAAGCTGGAGCGCGCTATTCGCCATGAATACGAAATGCACTTCTCACCACAGAACCTAGGCAATTCACTGACGGCTGAGAAGACGATAGCGCAAGACATCTGGGCGGCTAAGCCTTCTGGTTTGGAGAAGGTGATTACCACTGGTGTTGGGCTGATCAAGCACCCTGGCAAGACGCTGACTGGCAGCGCCCTGGAGGCTCAGACTGCCCGCACCATGAACAAGCGCCAGCTTGCGGCCGACCAGATCCGCCGCGATGCAGCGCGTATTTATTCGTTACAGGGCGCTGAGCGTGACGCTGTTGCGCAATGGATTCTGGAGCATGGCGCTGATTACACGCCTCCAGCACCAAAGCGTGCCTCAGGCGGTCGCGTTGCTGTCAACACCCGCGCTCCAGTTATCCGCAAATACGACGTGCCTTATCTTGCTGGTGCTAGCGACAATGGTCAGACCGTCTATCTGGACCGCCGCGTTCCGCCCCGCATCAAACTCGGTAAGGCGTTCATCGACCCAGCCGTACCGCTCCGCATTCATGAGATGACGGAATGGGCGCTGATGACGAAGCACAAGCTGTCTTACGAAGAGGCCCACAAGCGGGCTACGGCGGCTGAGCGTAATTGGGTGGAAAGCCACGGCCATAGCTGGGCGCTCTACGAAGAGACCATGGACGGCCTGCTCTCGCACATTGAGCACGAGCACCCCAAGAAGCCGCCGCCCGATTTGTATCTGAAGCCTTACCCGCACGACAAGCAGAAGCTGCTGGAGAAAAACCGTGCAGCTGGTGGGGCTGTCTGGGAAGAAGGTCAGAACCTGGACGTTGGTGGCGTTGCTGATCAAGGGTTTGACCCTCAAGCTTGGTGGAAAGGTCAATCTCCAGAGGCCTTGAACAGCCAGGTTCCTAACGATTACTCAAGGTCAGATCGCGAGCGCACCAATGCCGCTCAGGACCTGTCTTGGGCAACGCAGCCCTCTGAATTGGAGCAGTCTCCAAATGAGGCTGCGGCCAACCGCATTCGGCGGTCTGTGAGGCACACAACCGAATTGCCTGCTGAACGAGCAATGCCGCTTGGCTATTTGTACGACCACTATGCTAAAGGTATAGACGAGGTTGCCGACTTTAATCGCAAGAAACTTCTGGAGAAGGGCGAAGACCCCAATGCCTTGAACATTGCTCGGCAAGCGGCACAGACGCTTGGTGCAAACCTGACTGGCGTTGCTGCTGAACCTGGAATGCCAGGCGTAGAGCGCCAGCCGACCTGGCCTGAGCGCATGGTTGTCAGCGGCGCAACACTGCCGTCAGACGTGATTACCGGCAAATACAACGTCAAGCCTACCGAACCCGGCATGTGGTCTGACGAGGACGAGAACCGCCGCTTGGCGGGTGATGCTGAAATCTTCGAGCGTGTCCAGGACATGGCGGGCATGGCGGGCGTACCGGCTGTAGGCATGAAGCCCAATGAGGCTACGCTGACGAGTGGGTTGAACCGGCGACCGGAAGGAACTCCAACTCAAGCGTATCACGGTACTTCTAAGCCGGGATTTGAGCGGTTTGAGACGCCGGACGCGGGGCAGTATATGCCCGATCGGGGGCTGGGTATACACCTAGCAAAAGATCCAGAGATTGCGAATACCTTCGCTAAAGATAGCGGTGGCGTTTACCCGGTGGACATGCCTCCTGAGGAGAAGTTTTACCCAATCAAGCAAGACCACCTTCCTTACATTGAAGATAAAACTTCGCCGAAATATGCTCGCAATGTAATTTCAGATCAGTCAGCGATGGAGCATGAGATCTATCGGGTTGCTTACCAACAAGACCCGGAAATGTTTGCGCGTCATCTTGAGCGACGCTGGAACATGCCCCGAGAAGAAGCGGTAAAGGCGGCCCAGGATATTACTTCTGGCAAGCCTTACAGCAATGAACTGATGTCGCCGCGTAGTACACGCGAGCCTATTGTAGGACTTGATGACTACATTGAGCGTGACGGCGTCGTAAAGCCCTGGAACGAAGGCGACCGCGCAAAGGCCATTGCTGTCTTCCAAAAGCACTTGCAAGATCAAGGCTACGTTGGTGTTAAGTACATCAACACGTCTCCAATGGAGACAGCTAACGCTAAAGACCCAACCAGCTACGTTCTGTTCAATCCCCGCGAACATGCACGCTCCAGGTTTACTGGCGCGTTGATGTCTGACTCTGGCGAAGTCGGCGCTCCCTTATCGGCTCTTGCCAAATCTCAGGCTGAACGACCAACTGCCGTTGCGGAAAAGCCCTTCGCAATGCAGGCGACAGTTGCACCCAACAATCTTCCCGCTCCTTACAAGCCTGCTGAATTGGGTGGTGACATCCAGAACTTCCTGAGGCTGTCCCAGGGCTATGAGAAGAAGTACGGCCAGGATTGGGTTACCAAGCTGGAGCCCACTGAGTTGGCTACGCTAAAGGCTGAGCCTGCCTTGCAGAAAGCCTTGGCGAATATTGAAGCGGCCAAAGGCGCTGGTGTTCTGGACAAAATGCTGGAACAGCCCCTGACACGGCGCGATGCGTTCAGGACGGTTGGTGCTATCGGAAGCGCTGTTGCCAACGCGGGACGACTTGGTACGGCGCTTAAGATGCTGGAGGTCCCCAAGGTTGATTTGGTTGGGCCTGCTTATCAGAAGATTGGTGGGTTGAAAGATCAATTCAAGGCGCTCCAAGACGAGGTAATGTCGTCCTACAACCGGACTGAGTGGAAACTTCGTGAGGCTAGGGACGCTGAAATTAAAACTGTTCGGGATAAGTACGGTGCGCTTTATGAGCAACTGCCTCGTGGGCGCGATTATGACCATTATGCGGAGACCAGAAAATTAAACCATCAATTGCAAGCTGAGATTGCTAAGGTAGAGGAAAAACATGCGCCTGCAATTGGGAAAATTCAGCAGGAGATGATGGAGAAGAACCGTCAGCTGAAGACGGACTTTGAAAAAGACATCACCGGTGCTCGCGAGAACCTCAACCTTCCTAAACTTAACGAGCAGCAGCAGAAGGTTTTGGACTATGTAGTGAAGCCCGGTCGGCGAAGTTTTACAGACTTTGTGGATGGAACTCTGCAGCAGAACCCTTACGAGTTGTCTAAGGCGGCGGATATTCTAAAAGACCTGGCTAAACACCCTGAAATGGAGAAGTACCACAAAGACGACGTTGGCTATCTTGTAGCTAAGATGTCTGACGCCGAGAAGGCGCAGATCGCTGAGCACATCAAGCCGGTCCTGCTGCAAGACCCCCATATCTCTATGGGTGATGTGCGTACAATTGTGAAAGCGTTCCCCTCGCTCAAAGGCTTTCAGGCGTTTTCCAACACCGGCAAAATCGCAGGCCCACTCTCTGCCTTAGCCAACCAGCATTTCTACTCTGCTGTTGAGAAGGCTATTGCTGGCGCTCCCCAGCAGAAAATGCACGCCTCGCAGTGGATGGGTTGGCTCAAGAATCAGCCCGGCATCAAGGCTGAGGAGCTGAACTGGCTGGGCTTAGGCGACAAGGCTGATATTGGCGAAGGACTGGTCACAAAGCAGCAGATGCTGGACCGTGTTCGCGATAAGGGTGTGCAGGTTGGGGAAGTGGAGAAGAAGGGTGGCCCACGTAGCCACGCAGATGCTAATGAGGCAGCATATGCAGAAGTAAAGGACGATTTCTATTCCCAATACCCCAAAGAGAACAACAACGCTTTCCAAAATTGGATGGAGTCGCCGGAAGGTCAGGCTGCATTTGACCGAGCTTTGGCTGAAACCACTAATAGTCCTCGTTACTCTGACTACCAGCTTCCCGGTGGTGAGAATTATCGCGAAATGCTGCTGACGTTGCCAGAGAAGCCCAGAAAAACATTATCTACCGCTGAGGCAGACGAACTCCGTGCTCTCTTAAACAAAGACGACCGGGGGCTTGCTGGTACGGGGCCAAAACTTTCCCGGGCAGAGGAAGATCGTTTAACTGCGCTGCAGACCAAGGTAAAGGAACTGCGTTCCCAAATTGGACAGGCGGAGCCGTTCCGCCACAACCACTGGGATGAGCCTAACGTCCTGGGCCATTTGCGCATGAACGACCGCGAGATCCCAGGTGTGGGTAAGGCTTTGCACGGGGAAGAGCTGCAATCAGATATGCACCAACTCGGGCGGAAGAATGGGTACCAGCAAGATATTCCACAAAGAACATTTGAGGCTAGACGAGACCCGAAAGGTGACGGTTGGACAGTTTTTGACAGCGATGGAAACCAAGCCTCTGGTGCAGCCTTAGGAAAGGCTGACGCCGAAGAAATCGCGAGGCAGTTCACATCCCAGCAACGGAAAAAGACCGACGGCGTTCCAGACGCTCCTTTCAAGACCTCCTGGCCCGACCTGCTACTCAAGCGCCTTATTGCCAAAGCCGCAAAGGAAGACTATGCCGCTGTCTCCTGGACTCCTGGCGAGCAGCAGGCCGCGCGCTACGATCTGAGTAAACAGGTTGAGAAAATCCAGGCTATCAAAAACGCCGATGGGACTTACCAGCTTGCTGCTGAAAAGAAGGGTGGCCAAGGGAAGGTAGCATTAGGGGCTTCAATTCCTGAAGCTAAGCTTGCCGATCACGTTGGCAAAGACTTGGCTGAGAAGATTGTTAGGGACGCTAATCCGTTCTTGGATGAAGCAGAGAAGCCGGAGGGCTGGCAACCAGGCATGTCGCTATTTGCTGATTCCAGCAAGGTGGGAGCGCCGCTGAGTGCTTTGATCGGAGAAAAATACGCCACTGGAACTCACACCGTATCTGAGCCGCTGAGCTTGAAAGTTTACCGCACCGGAGCTCAACGAGACATCGGTCGTGGTATATTCTTTGGTGATTCTCCAGAAAGTGTGAAACCCTATTCATCGCTACACAATAATGCTCCAATAAACGAATACACCGTCTCACCAAAGAAGACCTTGATCACTGAAAGCCCCTTTGCGCTTCATAAAGAGCTCTTCAACGGCAAGTCTTTTCAGGACGCTGTTTGGGCTGAAGATAAAAAGTCTGGCTTTAAATCTTCTATAGAAGCCTCAAGAAAAGTTGAAGCGAAGATGGCTGCTGCGCTTAAGCGCAAGGGCTACGACGCTTTTGTGTACACCAAACCACCAGCTCCCGCGAAACACGAGATTTCCATACTTAATCCGAAAGCTATCTCTAAGGTTGAGGAGACCCCAAACCGTGCTCACGGTGGCCGCGTCAACGCCGACAACATCAACCACAATCCTTCTGAGGCACAGAAATCTTCGGGCGCATATGCCAAAGATCACATCAACATTCATGGTCTTAACATTACCATCGAAAATGCCAAGGGCTCTACACGTTCTGGTGTAGGCGCTGACGGCTCTCGTTGGGAAACGAAGCTGCCCTCTGCGTACGGATATTTCAAGAGGTCGGAAGGCGCTGATGGTGATCATGTCGATGTTTACGTTGGCCCTCACCTTAAGTCCAACTTCGTCTGGATCGTTGACCAGGTTGACCCAGATACAAAACGCTTCGATGAAACCAAAACCCTCCTTGGCTTCGGCTCCAAAGCTCAAGCCCTTAAAACCTACATCGCCGCCTTCTCAGACGGCAAAGGCAAAGACCGCATTGGTGCTGTCCACGCCTTGACCGTTCCTGCACTGAAGCAATGGCTCGAACACGGCGACACCAAAAGTCCATATAAACCGCCGGTTATCAAGAAGCTCAGCCACGCTTCGGTTGACTACACGCCCAAAGCCCTGAACCCAAAGAACCGCTGTGGCGTCTGTGTCAAGTTCATTCCTGCCAGCTTGGGCGGTCCAGATTGTGTTTTTGTTGCCAAGCCCATCAATCCCCAGGGTTGGTGTTCCAGATTTCGCAGGGTATAAAGCCGACGCGTTCTGAGCTATGGTTCAGACGTTTTCTATGCGTCCGTTTCAACAACTTTCAGGTGAAGTAATGCGACGTGTTCTCGTCACAAAGCTCCTGCTTTCGTCTATCGCTTTTGTACTTCTCATGCCAAGTGCAGCCTCTGCCTGCGCAGACTGCGGTTTGAGCTTTCAGGTTACCCATGCACTCTACAATTCACAGCCTTCACGCTCTGCTCGCCAGCCCCGTGCCTATCGGGCACAGTACTACCGCACACAGCCTTATCGTGTTGCTGTCAAGGCCCGCTATTCTCCGCCAATTGCGCGGACACCGCTAGCCATTCCGGCTCAGGTGGCAACGGGTACGACCAAAGTCGTTGTCGGTACATTAGAGACCGTTAAGCAGCTTGTTGGCTTCTTCATCAACAAGGGCTGGACCGCTGCACAGTCCTTCGGTCTTGTCGCCAACTTCTATGTCGAGAGCGGCCTCCAGCCCCGCGCTGCTGCCAACCGTGGGCAGTTCGTTGGTCTTGCACAATGGGACTACACTCGGCAGGCTACGTTCCGCCGCCGCTATGGCAAAGCTGTCCAGCAAGCTACGCTCCTTGAGCAAGCTGAGTTTGCGCATTGGGAGCTGACCAACACGGCAGCAACCGCTGGTGCAATGCTCAAGACCGCCAAGACCCCTGCTGAGGCTGCAGCTATCGTGTCTCGGCAGTACGAGCGCCCCAGCCGTGACGAGGCCTACACTCGTGGGGCGATGGCTACGCGCCTTGCGCTGTCAGTCTCAATTCCTGAGAAGGATGTCACTGCTGCGACTGAGGCTATCCAGCCCAAGCCTTATGAGCCGAAGCCTGAGGTTCCTGTATCCAACACTGCTCCCATTGCAGGGGCAGCAGGCGTACCGACTCAGATCGTAGCGTTCCTGACTAAGGTGCGTGAGAAGTGCGGCTGGGTCAAGATCATCTCCAGCTACCGCCCCGGTGCGATGTGTCACGGCCTGAACCAGGCCGTTGACTATCAGGTCGAGAAGCCGGACTGCGCCTTCGCTATGGCAAACGAAACACCTTGGAAAACGCTTGGCCACACCTACGACTACGACGAGCATCAGAAGCACGGTGTTGCCAACCACTTCCACCTTTCGACCTGTAAGCAGGAAGCTGGCTGGCGCGGGGACCACAAGGCATACTACGGGGTGTTGGGCGGCGTGAGACACTACGCTTATGCTCGCCCCGCTTACCGAGTTCGGTACGCGCGTACGCGCCAAACCCCGTACTACGCCAAGCCCGTTCACACCATCAGCTACCCCAGCTACGCCACGGCTCAGTAAATGGCCCTACTGCGCGCAATCACGCTGGGTGCTGCGGTCCTCTTCGGGGCCGCAGCGGGCATACTGTCTGGGGTGATGTTTACAACGACTTTCTATGCACATGCCTGGTAGCCCAAAATACCCATTACGGGACCTGACTAAGGACGAGAAGAAGTGCTTCCACTATTGCGACGTGCCTTACGTCAAATTCGAGGCTTACCCGGAAGGCTCAAGGCCCATAGGCCGGTACTGGACGCAGGAAGAGCTTGACCAATGGAACATGTGTACATCTGGACCGTCAGCATCCAAATCTCAATCGCTGTCCTCAATCTATCTGGAACGGGCGACCCACCGAGCGCAAAGCACCAGGGCTATTTCACGTCACTGGCAGCTTGTACGATCTACCTTGGCAAGCACTGGCGAGAGATTGCTAGCGCTATGCCTATCCCGGTGTCTCAGAAGAATATCTTCTGCAAAAGACGAGAGGCTACCAAATGAGCATCAATCCCCGCGTTGTTGACGTTTCGCATTGGCAAGGGCGCTCCATCAACTGGCAGATCGCAGCCAACGCTGGGCTCTGGGGCGTCATCAATAAGTGTACTGAAGGGTCTGGGAGCGCTGGTTATGTAGACGACACCTACACCCTTAACCGCAAGGCCGCAGCGGCAAATAATCTAGACTGGGGCGCTTACCACTTCCTCCGCCCCGGCAGCATGAGTGACCAGGTCAACGCTTTCGTATCACACGCAGAGCCTGATGCCAACACATTGATGGCCCTTGACCACGAAGACCCGCGTGTCTCGGTCACGTCAGCTCGCGAGTTCATGGATCGACTTGATCAGAAGCTGGGCCGCTCGTGTGTTCTCTACAGTGGCTTCTTGATCAAGCAGCAACTTGGCGCTTATCATGATCCGTTCTGGGGTTCACACCGCTGGTGGATGGCTCAGTACTCTGCCAACCCACAAGGCCAAGCCTCTTGGGCGAGCATCTGGCTCTGGCAGTACACGGGCGACGGCAACGGCTTGCTGCCCCACTCAATCCCTGGCGTTGGAACTAACATCGACATCAACTCTTACGGCGGGACACGCGACCAGCTGAAGGCTGACTGGGCTGGTGGTGTTGCTACACCTGCCCCTGCACCGGTTCTTGATCCTAACGCTAAGCCGATGCTGATGTTTGGCTCAAAGAACGTAGCGGCTGTCAAGATGCTTCAGCAGGCCCTTAACGCCGCTGGTGCAATGATTGGCGTAGACGGCGACTTTGGTACAAAGACCCTTGCAGCTGTCCGAACGTTCCAAGGTGTTCGTGGCTTGTCAGTTGATGGTGTTGTTGGTGACAAGACCTGGGCCGCTCTGAATGGATGAGGACAGTAACGCAGGTGCTGCTCTAGCAATTGGCCTTGCGTTGCTCGTAGCGTTTGGAACCCTCTTCTTTATTTGGTTGCTTTCCTGATGAGGAAAAAGCTTCGTGTCAACTGACCAGGACGATATGGAGGCCCTTAAGCGGAAAACGCCTCCGTTTTGGTGGCCTGACGTCAACACGATTTTGCAGCTGTTCCTGACTGTCGCGATTACTGTCATGGTGGGCTACATTCTTCACCAGCTTCTTGAGGGCAAGACTGTCTTTGAGCAAGCCCAGCGTGACCTGCTAATGATTCTGTTCGGCATAATCTTGGGCTGCTTCAAGGATGTCTATGGCTACACCTTCGGCTCGTCGGCGGGCCAGAAGCGCCAAGGCGAGGCTATCAACCAGAGCCTTGCAGACAAGGACAAGATCATCGCTGACAACGTCGTTACAACGGCAGCGCTGGCCGCTGGTAACGCTCCTACAGTAGACGCCATTAAGGCTGCTACCATTGTAGCCCCAGCCGCTGCGGCGGTTGCAGCGCCCCCAGCAGCCGATGTAGCGGCCCCGCCAGCAGCGCGTGAGGCTGTGGCTGAGGCTCTGTCTGAACACGGGATTGACCCTAAGCCTATTGATCCGAATGAGCCACCAAAGGGCCCAAAAGTATGAACGGTGGCTTTGGCAACGCTGGGTTGATTACAGCCGCTTTCATTGCGGCTAGCCTCTTTATCGGAGGCGCGTTAGGCGTGAGCTTCTACTATCTTGCTCGTGTTATTTTCTAAGGAACGATTAGATGCTCTTTCTCGGCAAAAAGCCTGCACGCCCCGACGCTGTCAAGCTCAAGTTTGGTGCGTTCTTTGACGCAGCGCAGCTTCCTGTCCCGCCTAAGATGTTTGGTCATGTTCGTGGCGGAACTGATTGGGGCATGCTAGCTAACGATTCCTGTAGCGATTGTGTGTTCGCAGGCGCGGCTCACGAGACAATGGTGTGGGTCTCAGAGGGCGGTCAGGCCTCGGTTAGCTTTACTGATGCTGATGTAGTAGATGACTACTCAGCGGTGACGGGATACAAGCCCAGCGATCCCCTGACTGACACTGGTACCGATATGCAGCAGGCTGCTGAGTACCGTCGCAAAACGGGTGTTGTTGACTCGGCTGGCAAGCGTCACACCATTGACGCTTACGTAGCGCTGAGCGCTGGCAAAGCAGACGACCTCGCCTTAGCCACCTACCTGAGCGGGGCCTCTGGAGTAGGTCTGGTGCTGCCTGATAGCGCGCTTGATCAGTTCGATGCTCAGAAGCCTTGGACCGTTGTGCCTGGTGCTAAGAGGGTTGGTGGCCACTACTGTCCATGTGTGGGTCGTAATAGCGTCGGTAACTTCCTGGTCGTAACGTGGGGCCGCTTACACGCCATGACCCCCGCTTTCTATTCGACGTACTGTGATGAAGCAATGGCGTACATATCCCTTGAAGCGATGACGAACAAGACAACGCCAGAGGGCTTTGATGCGCCAATGTTGGCGCGGTCGCTTGCGCGACTTTCAACCTGAGATGGAGTAAAATACCATGCAGAAGCTGCGCGTATTTCTGATTTCTATCGCTGCCGCTGTTGGCCTTAGCGCCTGTGCGGGCGTTACTGGTACTGGCCCGACGACTGGTACCATTACCGGAGACATCACGGTTGCTCAGGTGCAGAGCATCGCCAATACCACGTGCGGCTTCCTGCCCACGGTAGCGACCGTTGCCAAGATCATCGCCTCGTTCGCAGGCGCTAGCGACGTTGTCGATGTGGTCAGTCAGGCGGCCACTGCGATCTGCGGTGCGGTGACCAAGCCGGGCCTGCGGCGCGGAGCTGTTCCGGTCGCTCGCGGCGTAGCAATTCGCGGCCAGTTCACCCGCTAAAGACTGATGGTGCACAAGTTCTCTGACGGGGGTTGCTGAGCTTAAAGCACTCTCGTCAGAGGCATTCAAAAGGGTTCGACATGAATGAGAAAAACAGAGCCACCCCTCAAGGGGCCGTTCGAACCCTGGACACAGGACGAACTCAATTCGCTTCACGAAATGGTGCAGGAATACGAGCGGATGAAGTGGCTGAAAGGGAAGGCCGCTTGGTGGGCGGGCTGGACCATAGGCTTGCCAGCCATTGCCCTTACTTTCTGGGAGCCGCTTGCCCGCTTGTGGAAATTGCTAAGGGGCGGGTAAAGGCCCGCAAGCTGTGGGGTTGGATTTCAGATTTAGCAGCTGTTTCGGTTGGAGTAGTACTTACAGGAGTAATCGCCTACCTGAAGTTTTAACCTACGTCTAAACCTTTTACGGTTTCGCGCGTTAGCCTATATCCCTACATGTTTGCGCAATTTTGCGTAGCGAAAACCTCACATGGACTTCATTGAACGACTACTACGCGACCGACACCTAGACGAAAGGCGTTGGACTGATCTGTCTGAACAACTCGAACTTATCAACCAAAGACTGGAGAAAATGATGGCTACTCTCGACCAGGTTCTGCAAGACGTCAATGACGAATCGGCTGAGCTCGACAAGCTCTCCGTATTCATTGCTGGCCTCAAGCAGCAGATTACTGATGCGCTGTCTGGCGCGACCCTTCCCGCTGGCGTACAGGCCAAGATCGATGCTGTGTTTGCTGGCGCAGAAGCCAACAAGGCGAAGATCAATACCGCCCTGACTCCGTAAGCTACTGTTGCAAACAGAAAGCTGCCGAAAGCCCTGGAGCAATCTGGGGCTTTTTGCTATTTTAGCCAATCACTGTCAGAATGCGGTCCAACAACATGAACGCCAACATTATTCCGCTACAGTAGAAGAGCGATGTCAGTGCAGGATAAGACCGTTCAAGTTGCTTGAGACGCTCAAACATAAGGAGAACGGAGATGGCATAGAACGTCCACGCTGCGGCAGTCATATTCCGTCCTCTACCACAGAACCCTTAGGTGTTTTCACCACTGTAATGACCCCGGCGAAGTCCGTTGACTCTCGCGCCATATGGTCGATCACGAATATCTTCTTCTCCAGCCGTCTCGCCCGTTCGCTCAGGTACTCACAAAGGTCTTTGACCCCGTTTGCGCTCAAGTGTCGTGTGGGCTCGTCCAAAACCTCAAGGTTACAGCTTACGCCTGCATGATTCAGCAAGACTTCTGACAAGGCTAGAGCTCCAACAATTCGCAGACGCTGGCCCTCACCACCAGACCAGCTTTCATATCGCACCGCCTGCTTATTCTGTGGCGAAAAGATGCTGACGTTCATGCCTCTCTGTGTAGTTCCGCTCTTGGTCTCTCGTTCCAAAGCATACTCCACACGCCACCCCTCCAGCCCAACCTCTGTCAGCATCACGTTCGTAGTCAGCTCCAGCTCCTGCAAAACCTCTTCAATGCAGTAGAGTGCAACGTCTTTGAATCCCTTGACCCAGAATTTGGTGCGCTCGATCTGCCGAGCCGCCTTTGTCAAGTCCTCCTCCAAGCCCTGAATATTCGCCTCAGCCTGAGCTTTCTTGCGACGGAGGTCTTGGGCTTGCTCAGTAAAGGGATTGGTCTGGTCTTGTTGAGAAGCCTGCGCCTTGCTCAGCTCTATGACTTGAGTCTGAAGCTCAGCAATCTGAGCGCGTAAAGGCGTCAGCGTAGTTAAGGCCGCTTCCTCCCTGCTCGCAAAGCCCTCCTCGTCGGCCTGAGAGTGCTTTAGAGCGGTTTCAGCCGCCTCAGCGGCCCCCTTAAGGGCTTTGAGCGGAAGCTCCTCCAGGGCCGTCTCTAGGGCTTCTAAGCGGTCCTCTAGTTCAGCCTTGTGCTCCCTCAGATCAGCCTTCTTGATTGGCTGACCACAAGTCGGGCATTTACGGGCCTTGTCTAAGGAAGCGAGCTCTTCCTCTAAGCGCTTCTGATCAGCCTTAAGTTGCCTCTCTCTAAGAAGAGCAGCGTTGTAGTCTATCTGAGCCGCGCTGGATTGCCGGTTTATTCCCGGCAATGTCCTTCGCAACGCTTTCAGCTCTGTGGCGAATCCATCCCAGGCTAGTTCAGCAGCATCCAGCTTGGTGCGCTGCTTCTCCAACAAAGACCGCTTTTCCTTAAGGTCGGCCTTAGCGGTTACACTCAGCTTCTGGCGTTCTGTTATCCATTCAGCCGAGCGCTCCTGCGTCTTCTTGAGAAGCTCTTCAGCTTGTTCAAGCGAAGCCTCAGCGCCGGTCAGCTCGCCCTTAAGTTCGGCTTCAAGCTGTTCCAGCTCGCGCACTTTGGCTGAGGCTGTAGCTGAACGGTCTTCCCAACGCTCCAGGTTGAGTACTGCAGAAAACAGCTGCATCTTGTCTTTGGGCGTGCGGTCAAAGAAGAGCGGTTGGCCTTGCGCTAGGAGAATAGTATTGGTGAAGACATCGAAATCCAAACCAACGAGCTTGGCAGCTTCGTCGTTTCCGACAGAGCGCCCGTCAATTTCTAGACCGTTGGTGGTTGCAGCCCGACAGATAGTGTGAGGCTGGTCATCGAGGCTGAGTTTTAGAGTGACAACAGGCGTAAGCGAAGAGCCCCAGCTCTTAAGATCGGGGGTTTTTAGTCCAGACGCTGTTCGGCCGTAAAGACACCACGTTACGGCATCGAATACAGAACTTTTTCCCGCGCCATTCGCAGATAGGCGTGGTTCAACCTCGTTCCTTCCACGTAGGAAGTACGCGCCTGAGCTGCGTTTGGAAAAGCTGAGCGTTTGCTTGGACGCAAAGCTCTTGAAATGCTCAATCTCAACCGACTCAAATTCTAGGTTCATGTATGAATCTAACGTTTATTAGGCATATTCGTCGGATTCGTTCATCGTTTCCATTCGTCGAAATATTGAGCGAACGAACCGCCGCGCCCCGATTGATCTGACACTTGCTTAATCACTTCCGCCATGATCGGTCGGAGCAGTTCTTTGTCCTCATAATCGCCTGACGAGCTAGACACCCAGACGGCCTGCTCTCGTCCTTTGCCACACGAAATATCGACATCGACGTTGCGCAGACTAAAATGCGAGCAACAGCAGCCGTCCCAATTCCCGAGTCGCCATAGACCAACTTCTTTGATGATCGCCAGGACTTTTTCTGGCTCGTTCATTTTCCAAGACTGCTCTACGTCGTACACGTCCATCTCCATGTCTAAATCTGCTTCTTATCTCTTGAATTCGGATCAGGCAAACGGCTTGAGGTTTTCTCGATACCACTTCGCATTGTCGGCGGCTCTCTGCCGTCCCTGCGGCGTGGATATATCTGGAGCTACGGCCGTTGTGGCTGGCTTGAGCAGGGGATCAACTCGGCGCGTAAACTGCTTGTCCAGAGCCTTGTAGACGTGATCCAAGCAGTCATCCCAGCCGCGCTGGTAATCCGGCGACGGGGCATCGGGGTTCTGCTCTGCGCTCATGTACGTTCCTCCCGCTCTCATCTAGTCAGGGTTTCTGATGCGCTCAGCAATCGATCGAGCCCCGAGCCTCATGGCTTCTGTTTCGCTTCCAGCCACTGTGCGGCATTCGGACATGGCGTGCTCGTCGGCAATTTTCGCGCACCGATCCCGCTCATCATCGCTGCCCTCGTTGTAGGCTCTGACGCGCTCGTTCTGGATGTAGTTGGACAGCGACGAGACGAGGCTCACGAAGTCGTTGTCATCATCGATGGTCGATGGGAATTTGTCGGCCATGTCAATTCCTCTCGGCTTTCATCTAACTGCCCGGTTTTCGGCATTTCATTGATTTAGCAAAACGATCCAGCGGCATTTCAAAATCAGCGCTGGTGCGGCCCTGCTCACATCGCGCGACAACTCTTTGGCCGTCAACTGCCGCAACACGATATGGCACGTCATGGATGCTGAGGTAGCTGGCACCAGCTTCAATATCGGTTTTATCCATCGGCTTGTTCCGAATCTGCTTTTGATTGCCCATGACCGACGAGGTTGCGCAGTTTCTTGAGCGCCACGATAGCGTCCTGCCGGTGTTGAAAATACAAGATGAACGCATTGCCGCGCGTGGCCCAATTTACGAGCCAAAGCGCCATGTCGAGTGCGTTGGTTCTGGCGCTCATCGCTTATCCGCGCTGCGGTTTGCCAGGAGTGATGCCCAGCTGTCCGCCGTTGGTCAGCCGCTCCACCACGTCTTCATAGAGAACCTGCGCCTCGTATTCGCTCTTGCATTCGATCTCAAGCCGCACGGTGCTGAACACCACGCTGACATTAATCGAGTCGCCGACCTTCTGGGTTTCCGCTTCGCTCACGATTTTTTCTCTGCCTCACCGACAGCGCTCAATCTGACAAATTCGTGTCGCCAGTATTGGTAGCGCTCCCATGCCCCCGGCACGTTTGCCAGGTAGTCGGCTTGGGCTTGTACAAACTCGGCCTTCGCTTTCTCTGGGTCTGTCATCGTATGCGCCTCAATCCGCCTCGTGCCATCGCGCTACACGATCGGCAGCTTCCTTCAAGATTGGCGCAATAGCCTTGCGGACCTTTTCGGCGTCCAACGAGTCGTCAACAAGAAAGCTATGTGCGTTTCTGGCCGCAGCTAGGAGTTGGCCAACGTCGTTGTTGTAGCCGCCCAACGCCAGCAATGCCTGGCGTGGGTGGATTAGCTTCGCTTCTTCTTTTCTCGCCAGGTTAGCCTCAGTTGTGATGTCACTGAACAGAATGAAGCGCGTAGCCCATATAACCGCTGCCTACGACTAGGCCGATCACAAATCCAATAGCCAACGCGAACCAAGGGTAAGCGCGCAGGCTTTGTAATTCGGACTCCGTGACTTCGTGGATTACGATGTCGCGGTAGCCGCAGCCGGGGGCCAACTCGTCACCACCGATGCGTACCGTGCGGGTGTAGAGTTCAAAACTCATTTCCTGTCCTCATTCTGCTGATCAACGCCACGAAGCGCATACTCAAGTCGCACCCGAGCGTTGTGACCGGCCGAGCGCGCCGGACTGCCGAGCAACCGCTCCGCCAACAGATCGCAGGCTTCCTGCATCACAGTCCGCAGCCGCTCGATCTCATCCTTGAGCTTTTCGTTTTCATCTAACGCCAGATCGCGTTCGATTTGGGCCAATGTCGGCATTCACTTATTCTCCGGAGAACTGCTGTAACCGAGCGCAACACTCATGCGCTTGAGTTCGGCCAAATCAAACCGCTCGGCAAAATTCAGAGCGCAAGCCATCCGTTCCGCCAACGCCATTGGCGAGACGAAGCAGAGAACTTTTATTGGAGGAAACGAAACATCCTCAACGACAGCGTTCGCGCCATCGTTAGCTACGCGCTCTTGGCTGGTCGCCCATCGGGCGGCGTATCGAATAACTGATGCCATGGCGACCTCGTTTGAGAACTAGCTATGAACGGGGAATTTGTGCATCGGTGAACTGACGAATGTCGGCGCGGATGTCCTCAATCGCATCTGCGGCGGTCGTGGGCTTTGGGGCCGGAATATCGTCGGGCTCAAGAACCTCTCGAATAACATCCACGGCCTCTTGAATCAGCGCCTCACACTCATTGCCGCCAGCAGGCAGCTTGGCCAGCGCCCCAATAGGGAAGTCAGCGCGCAACAAGTTGAAAACCCGCTGCAAGGCCCAAACGTAATCTTCGGTGTTCTTGCTCATTTTCATCTGCTCCATCAGTTACGACACGACTACGCCGCGTTTAGCTTTCTGAGCGCCACGCGAAGCGCGTCAGGGCAGCGGGAGCATTCATCGAGCTTCCCGCTATCCACCCGAATGATGGACGCGCCGCATTCGTAGTAATGACATTCGTAATCCTCCTCAGTGCGAGGGGTCGTGTTGGAAAACGCTGCTCCGCAGCAGGGGCACGTCTTAGGCGCTTCTATTGTCATGTAGCTCTCCTGTTGTGCCGACACGTAAGCGGCAGATTCGTCACGCGGCTTTGGCTGTCTCGATGTCGAACCACTCCGAAAGCATGTAAGCGCAGGCCGCCTCTTTGTGTTCGTGCTTCGGCTCGAATGATCCAAGCACTGCACGGATCGCGGCCAGCGCTGCGACTGCATCCACGGTTGGCTTGGCGGTGAACTTCACGCCGTCGATATTGATGCCGCCGGGGTGGGCCTTGGCCCCGCTAAAGAACCACTTCGTTACGGCCTTGCAGTAGGCGTTGCCGTTGTGGCGCTTAAATTCCTCGGGGATCGTTTCGTACTTCGGCATGTGCTTGATCTCACCGAAGGCCACCGAAACGCGGTCGAGTATTGGGATTGCAAGCATTGTCTTTCTCCTGTGCATAAATCTGCCGGTGACCGACGCGCGTTGCGTTATTTGCTCACACGGTACTTATCGTGGTGGACGCCAGCCGCGCTTTTCCAGGGCGTGGATAGCGGCCCTTGCGTAAAGTTCGCTGGCGTGAGAATCGACCAATTCAATGGCGACCGCCACAGCCTCGATGTCGTCCTTGGTCCCGTGCTTTAGCTTTTCTCCGGTTTCCATCTATCTCTCCTGCATAATTCTGGCGGTCGCCGACGCTAAGCGCTAGACTTCGTCACAGTAGAGTTTCTCCAGCCTTCAACGTCTTCTCGTCTACCTGGCGGCGCTGTGCATATTCTCTAAGCAACTCCACATCGGACCGCTTTGGTGCATCTTTCCTTACCTTAGACATACTCCTGCGTTCCGCTTTGACGTTAGGTTGGACTGCATAAATATCGTACTTGTTATCCAAGCCCCACGCTCTGACTTTGGTTACAATCTCTGGCCATTCTGCATGTTGGGCTGGAGCTATCTCCACACGGACTTTAAGGATGTCTTCAGGACTCAGTCCCTTGACCGCCTTCAGTTCAGACACAGACTTGATCTCAACCAGCCGCTTCTGAGGGCCTTCGCATAGAAGAGACTGAAGCTGGCCTTTGTCATTGATCAGAAGTACCCTCGGTTCGAAGGAATCACCAAAATCGATCGCATACGGACTTCCAACGTAAGTCACAGGCCCAACCGTTTGCGGTTTGTGAATATCGCCCGAGATAACCTTAAGGCCCCTCGGGAAGACGCTCAGGGGCGTTCCAGGAAGCTTGAAGCCTGACTCGCTTTCCGAGTTTTCGTAGCATTGATGCGTAAACGCCCAATCGTACGACTTAAGGTCTAGCTTAGTCCAATCCCGCTCTGGGCTAGGGCTGTGGGGCAGAAATATAGCCCCCCGTCCCAGCGCCTTTTGGCAGAACACTGGTACGTTTTGGAACTCTCGGCTAGGGGTGGGGCGGCCTACCCACGAAACACGCTCTATGGCCTCTAGAAACCGAAAGAAGGGGTTGTCAGCCGAAAACCCATCATGGTTCCCCTGAAGCACGACAACAGGGCAGATTTCAGCTAGTTCTCGGAAAATATCTACCAACTGGTTAACGAGTTCAGCCTCGTGGCGGCCCTTCGCCTCTGAAAGATCTCCCAAGACAAGAAGCAGATCGACCTTGTGCTTCTGCAGCAGCTTCGGGAGCTTCCTCAGCCAGAGCCAGCGGTAGTTGTCTCTGGGATTCTCAGAAACATGCCAATCAGCAGTAACCAGAATTGTCACGTGCTTTTCCCACCAGTAAACGGCACGGCAAGGAGGTCCTCAAACATACGAATTTCTACAGCGCCCTGGCCAAGTTTACTGCTCAAGATATATGTTCCAGTAAACGTAGGAACGATCGCCTGAAGTGAGGCTTGCCTAAATACAATGATATCTTTGCATCGGTTCTGTCGTGCAATGATCAGTGGCTCGCGTTCGTATTTCGCAGCCTCTTGAACGGCCGTTCTCCAAAAGCCTGCGAGTACGCCCTTGTCCCGCAAAAGAAAGGACTCCAAGTCCAGACTTCTGACGTGCTTGCACTCTAGAAATATTCGGTCGGTTAAAGCGTGTCCTTCAGGAACAACGGCGCAGATATCTCCAGCTTGCCGAACCAAACCGCCGCGCTTATGAGCAACGGTTGCCCGACCACCGCTGAGAGAACTTCGCCAAAATAGGTCTGTGTGCTTTCCTCCCGAAACCCAAAGAGACAAACGCCTACAAACGTCCCTTTCAAACGCTGCTCCCTTCGCGTGTCCGCCTCCCAACTTCACAGCATAGCTCCATAGCTCTCCAACACAGGTGGTTGTTTCAGCCAGGAGCACCACTCCTCAGTGCCCCACAGTTCATACGCGCGCTTATAGCTTAGCACTTCAACCGGGATCTTCAGGCCAAGCTCTTGCGCAGCAGCCCAACGGT